>Ga0209809_1000351_pt1 | contig 42584 bp, 40 predicted proteins | sample YNPMSTMetaG_FD_186172 | JGI IMG/M metagenome (GOLD analysis project Ga0209809, IMG submission 186172) | Anoxygenic and chlorotrophic microbial mat microbial communities from Yellowstone National Park, USA - YNP MS-T MetaG (SPAdes) (version 2) ...
CTGTGACCGGTATTGGGGTGGTGACCCCAATCGGTCTTAATATAAATGAATTCTGGAAAAACTTGATTGAAGGGAAAAGTGGCTCAGCCTACATTACTCGCTTTGATGCCAGTAACTTTGAAACAAAATTTGCCTGTGAAGTTAAAAATTTCAATCCACTTAATTATTTCGATAGAAAAAGTGCTCAAAGACTTGACATCTTTACTCAATTTGCTCTCGTTAGTACTGAAGAAGCCATACAGAATTCTCAATTGAAAATTGAGCAAATTGACAAAAATAAAGTCGGGATTGTTTTTGGCTCGGGAATTGGCGGAATGTGGACTTGGGAAAATATTTTTAATACAATTAATACTGGCGGTTATCAACGGATAAGTCCATTTTTCGTTCCGATGATGATTAGTGACATTGCAGCAGGGCAAATTGCAATTAAATATGGTTTCAAAGGATTAAATTACGCTACAACATCAGCTTGCGCCACATCAGCACACGCAATTGCAGTCGCTGCGATGCATATTGAAAGGGGAGATGCTGATATTGTTATTGCTGGTGGAAGTGAAGCTTCAATCAGTCCTATCGGTATAGGTGGCTTCAATGCAATGAAAGCACTTTCTACGAGAAATGATGAACCAGAAAAGGCAAGTCGACCTTTTGACAAAAATAGAGACGGCTTTGTGATGGGCGAAGGTTCTGCTACTTTAATACTTGAAGATTTTGAATTTGCTGTAAAGCGAGGTGCTCCAATTCTTGCTGAACTTGTTGGTATCGGAATGACCGCAGATGCTTACCATGTAACTGCACCAGCCCCAGGTGGTGAAGGAGCCGTTCGCTCAATGAGACTTTGTATTGAAGATGCTAATATCAGTCCAGAAGAAGTTGATTACATCAATGCCCACGGAACTTCTACACCTTATAATGACAAAAATGAAACAGAAGCCATTAAAACTTTATTTGGTGAGCACGCTTATAAATTGATTGTTTCTTCAACAAAATCAATGACAGGTCACTTACTTGGTGCAGCCGGAGCTTTGGAAGCAGTGGCTACAATATTAACTGTAATGAACGACATAATTCCACCAACAATCAATCTTGAAGAGCCTGACCCCGAATGCGACTTAAATTATGCACCTAACAAAGCAGTTGAGAGGAAAGTAAATTACGCAATAAGTAACGCCTTTGGCTTTGGCGGGCATAATGTTTCACTTTTGTTTAAGAAATATCAATAAAATTGTTTTGGAAAATTAAAACTTCTTTGTTATCAGCAATTAAGAAAAAATCAAAACAAAAATTCACAAAAGAAATAGAGAACCGACTAAAAGTTATAGAAAAGTTAGTCGGTTCTTCTTTAAATAATCCCGATTTATATCTTGAAGCTCTTACTCACCGTTCAGGTGTTGGCATCTCTCCACTTAAGAAAAAAGTATCAAATGAAAGATTGGAATTCCTTGGTGATTCTGTTTTAAATCTTGTCGTGACTGAGTTTATATTTTCTAAATTTAAAAATGAAGATGAAGGACAGCTCACAAAAATTAGGTCTCGTTTTGTAAATAAAGAAATATTATTGAATGTTGCTAACAAACTTAAAATGACAAGATTACTTTTTATAAATGAAAACGCTGCTAGTGCAATTGAAACTGGTGCAAAATCAATTCTTGCTGATTCAGTTGAAGCATTTATCGGTGCTGTTTATCTTGACCTTGGCTTTGAAAAAGCAAAACATTTCATTATAAAATACATAATCAAACCGAACATTCGCCTTGCTAAGCTTGAAGATGAGAACTTTAAAAGTCTGTTGTTAGAATATTGTCAAGCAAATAAACTATCAAATCCTAAATATGAAGTCATAAAAGAAGAAGGTCCTCAACATGCTAAAGTTTTTACCATTCAGGTTTCATTAAATGGTGAGATTTTAGGAACAGGCAAAGGACAAACAAAAAAAACAGCAGAACAACTTGCAGCTAAAGAGGCATATCAAAAATTAATAAACAGAACTTCTGAGTAATTTTTCTTACCAGTTTTTTGACTCATACCTTTCTTATATTTGAAAAAAGTTTTTATGAAAATTCTGAAAGGCAAACTATGGATACGAAAAATCTCTTCGAACAATTTTCAAATCGTCACATTGGACCTAACGATAAAGAAATCGAACAAATTTTAAATGAAATCGGAATTCAAACTTTAGATAAACTTATAGATGAAACAATCCCTGAAAATATAAGAATCAGAGAAAAACTTAATGTGTCTGAACCATTAACTGAATATGAATTTATTCAACACATAAAAGAAATTGCATCGAAAAATAAAGTGTATCGCTCTTATATTGGACTTGGTTATTACGGGACAATCACACCATCGGTTATAAAAAGAAATGTTCTTGAAAATCCAGGCTGGTATACGCAATACACACCATATCAAGCAGAAATTTCTCAGGGAAGACTTGAAGCATTGATGAATTTTCAAACTATGATATCAGATTTGACAAAGCTTCCAATTTCTAATGCTTCACTTCTTGACGAAGGTACTGCTTGTGGCGAAGCAATGTCGATGATTTATTCTATCATCCATTCAAAAAAATTAGGTGCAAATGTTTTTCTTATTGATTCAAAAGTTTTCCCACATACAATTGATGTTGTCATTACAAGAGCAACTCCACATGGAATTGAAGTTAAAGTTACAGATAAAATTGATGATGAGTTAAATGAAAAAGTCTTTGGAATTTTGGTTCAATATCCAGATGGCGATGGGGAAATAAGAGATTATTCAGAACTTTTTGAAAAAGCAAAAGAAAAAGATATAATGATTGTTGTTGCTGCTGATATAATGTCACTTGTTCTGCTTAAATCCCCAGCTGAATTTGGTGCAGATGTGATTGTTGGTTCAACTCAAAGATTTGGTGTGCCGATGGGATTTGGTGGACCACATGCTGCTTATTTTGCAACAAAAGAAGAATTTAAAAGATTTGTGCCTGGTAGAATTATTGGGCTTTCAATTGACCGACATGGTGACCCCGCATATCGAATGGCTCTGCAAACAAGAGAACAGCATATTAAAAGAGAAAAAGCTACAAGTAATATTTGTACTGCACAAGTTTTATTGGCAATTATGGCTAGTATGTATGCTGTTTATCATGGTCCTGAAGGTTTGAAAAAAATTGCAAATAGAATTAATCTATTTACTAGAATATTAAATCAGAAATTAAAGGAATACGGTTACACTCAAACCAATAAAACTTTTTTTGATACTTTAAGGATTAATTTAAATTCAAATCCAGAACTAATAATCAAGATTAAATCTCTTGCGGAACAGAAAAAAATTAATTTCAACTATTTCACAAAATATTTCATCGGAATTTCACTTGATGAAACTGTCACAATAAAAGATTTGAATGATATTATTGAGATTTTTGCGGAGGCTGCGGGAAAGGATTTCACACCAATTAATGAATTTGAAAATGTGAATCCAAGTATTCCGGAGAATTTACTACGTGTTGATAAAGTTCTTCCGCAAAAAGTTTTTAATAGTTACCACACCGAAACCGAGATGATGAGATATATCAGAATGCTTGAAAGTCGAGACTTATCTTTGAACTATGGTATGATTCCACTTGGCAGTTGCACAATGAAATTAAATTCAGCAACCGAAATGCTCGCATTATCTATGGATGAGTTTTCTAACATTCATCCTTTTGTTCCATCTGAACAAGCTTATGGTTACTTTGAATTAATTGATGCACTCGGCAAAGATTTACTCGAAATCACAGGTTTCGATGGAATATCATTTCAGCCGAATTCTGGTGCTCAAGGTGAATTCACTGGTTTAATGGTAATTCGAGCTTATCATCATTCAAGAGGTGAAAGTCATAGAAATGTAGTTTTAATTCCTGCGTCTGCTCACGGAACAAATCCTGCAAGTGCCGTGATGGCTGGAAATCAAGTTGTTGTTGTTAAATGCGATGAATATGGAGATATTGACATAAACGATTTAAAACAAAAAGCTGAACAATACAGGGATAAACTTTCTGCATTGATGGTAACTTATCCTTCCACGCACGGTGTTTTTGAAGAAGAAATTAAAGAGATGTGCGAAATTATTCATCATTTTGGTGGGCAGGTTTATATGGATGGCGCAAATCTCAATGCTCAGGTTGGATTGACCAAGCCAAAATTAATTGGTGCTGATGTCTGTCATCTCAATCTTCATAAAACATTTGCAATACCACACGGTGGTGGTGGCCCAGGAATGGGACCAATTGTTGTTGCAGAACATTTAGTTCCATTTTTACCAAAACATCATTTTGTAAAAACTGGTGGCGAAAAAGGAATTTATGCAGTTGCTTCCGCACCATTTGGCAGTGCAAGCATTCTTACTATCTCTTATGCATATATTAAAATGTTAGGTGCCGATGGATTAACAAAAGCTTCAAAAGTTGCAATCTTGAATGCGAATTACATCAAAGCTCGTCTGGAAAAATATTACAAAGTCCTTTACACAGGAAAACGAGATAGAGTTGGCCATGAATTAATTTTTGATATGAGAGAATTTAAGATGAGTGCAAATATTGAAGTGGAAGACATCGCAAAGAGATTAATTGATTATGGATTTCATGCACCAACGGTTTCATTTCCTGTTCCTGGTACTTTTATGGTTGAACCAACTGAGAGCGAAAGTAAAAAAGAACTTGATAGATTTTGTGATGCAATGATTCAAATCAGAGAAGAAATTCGTGAAATTGAATTGGGCATCGCTGATAAAGAAGATAATGTATTAAAGAACGCACCGCATACAATCAAAGACTTTGTGAAAGAAGAATGGCCACATAAATATTCTAAAGAGAAAGCTGTGTTTCCAACTCAATTCACGCGAGTGAATAAGTTCTGGCCTTTTGTTTCTCGTGTTAACAATGCCTATGGAGATAGAAATTTAATTTGTACTTGTGACCCAATTGAACTTTATATGGAAAGTTAAGGTACTTAGATGGATAGTATTTGTGAAATTTTAAAGAATTCAAAAAATATTGCAGTCGTAGGAATTTCAAACAAACCAGGAAGAGACTCTGGTAAAATTGCTCACTTTTTGCACGAGGTTGGTTACAATGTTTTCGGAGTGAATCCAGAATTAAAAGTTTTCGATGGAATACCTGTTTATAAATCTTTGTCGGATATACCTGAAACAATTGATATAGTTGACATCTTTCGTAGACCTGAATATGTAGTTGATATTGTTAAGGAAGCGATTGAAATAAAAGCAAAGGTTGTTTGGATGCAACTTGGTGTAATAAATTATGAAGCTGAAAAACTTGCTCAAGAAGCAGGATTGAAAGTGATTATGAATAAATGCATTGCGATTGAATACAGGAGATGTTTTGTGTGAGATTATCTTTAATTTTTTTGATTACCATTTTTGAAGTTTTACTCGCACAAACAGATAGTATTTTTATTTCAAAAGAAGACTCTGTTAGCAATAACTTAAATATCATTGAAGATTTTAACGAAGAAAGTATTTTGATTAATGAAATTCGAATTGTTGGAAACGATAGGACTAAACCAGAAATCATCCTTCGTGAGCTAACTTTCACTGAAAATTCAACAGTTACTTACTCTGATTTGAAGTTCAACGAAACTCGTGTATTTAGCTTAGGAATTTTTAGTGATGTTAAGTTTATTCTTTCCAAAGAAGAAAGTAAAAATATTTTAATAATTGCTGTTCAAGAATCCTGGTATATATGGCCTATTCCTTTTATTGATATTGTTGATAGAGATTGGAAAAAATTAACTTATGGTCTTAACTTAAATATTCTAAATTTAACTGGTAGAAATGAGTCATTGAATTCTGTTATTAGTCTCGGTTATGACCCGAAATTTTATCTACGATACTTCAATCCTATCATAAATCAAAAACACAATCTTCTATTACGATTTATAACATTGATACAAAGAAGAAAGAACCGGAGCTTTGAAGCAATTAAAGTTTCGAATAATCAAAATTACAACGAACAATATTTCTTGATTGATTTGTTGATAGGTAAACGAATTAATCCCTTCAACACAGTTACAGGTTCAATATCTTATGAATATCTTAGAGTAGATAATTACTTACCATTGAGAACAGTTTCCCCATCTGGAATTGACAAATTTATTTCAGCTCAATTGAGTTACTCACTAGACACAAGAGATTTTACTGCATATCCAAAGAAAGGAACTAATGTCAATTTTGTTTATTCCAAAGCAGGATTTATTGAGTCAGAGGTTGATTTCAACATCTTTAAATTTGAATTAAAAAAAATAGAGCAGTTGGTCTATCCAATTATTTATTACAGAACTTATTCGAGAATTTTAGCTGGACCTGTTTTGCCTTATTATGCTAACAGTTTTATTGGTTATAGTGAAAGACTAAGAGGGCATTTCAATAAAATTTATGAGTCAAATTCGATGGTCTTAAATACTTTTGAAGTAAGATTTCCATTGATAGAAAAATATTTTTTCAAACTAAAAATTCCATTCATTCCGGAGAAATTGCTTACTTACAATTTAGGTCTAGACATTCATACCTTTTATGATAATGCATTGATGTTTAATAAAAATGATAAACTTATAAAGAAAAAATTTATAAGCGGTTTTGGTTTGGGCTTCTCTATTCTTGTTTTACCTTATCGTGCGATTAATCTCGAATTTGCTTTGAATGAGCAAATGAAGTCTGAATTTATTTTTGACCTTAATTTCCCATTTTAAAATGGAACTATTCTACTCACCTGAGCTTAATGAAAATCAATCGGTTGTAAAGTTAGAAGAAGAAGAATTTCATCATCTCAGTAAAGTTTTAAGAGTGAGATTAGGTGATGTGATTTATTTAACTAATGGTAATGGTCTAATTGCGAAAGCTGAGTTGATAAATAAATCAAGACAATTTTGTGAAATTAAGATATTGAACTTACAAAAATTTCAGAGAAGAAAAACAAAATTTATCGCATTAGTTCCTATTCTAAAACAAGAAGAGAGATTTGAATTTGCACTTGAAAAATTAACAGAATTCGGCATAGATGAAATTCAACCTTTCTTTAGCGATAGAACAATTAAAAAAAATTTTAGATTTGACAGAGCAAAAAAAATTTTAATTACTGCAATCAAGCAATCTTTTAATCCTTTCTTACCCGAGCTTAAAAGTCCAATTGAGTTTAAAAAATTTATTTCTGAATTAAGTTATAACGACATCGTGATTTATGGTGATATAAAGGGGACAAAGATTTTAGAATTGAAAAGTTCTTTACTAAAACCTGAGTTAGAAAGAATAATTTTGACAGTAGGTCCTGAAGGCGCATTTTCTGAACAAGAATTAAATTCATTAATAAATATGAATGCAATTCCAGTTTGGCTTGGTGAGTTCAGGTTAAGAAGTGAGACTGCAATAATAAGTCTCGTTTCTCAAGTAAAAATATTTTTTGATTAAATTAATTATTAGACTTATTCCAGTAGCGTGGAAGCTCTTTTATGATTGTCCTAATCAGCTTTGAAAATTTTTCTTTAACGATATTTGCAGTTTCTGTGACTTCTTCGTGACTAAGTTTATTCTCAGTTATTCCTGCAGCATAGTTTGTAATGCAAGAGATAGCAATTACAGGTAGGTCATTATTAGAAGCATAAAGTATTTCTGGTATAGTAGACATTCCAACCGCATCACAATCAGCTATTTTCAAGAATCGAATCTCAGAAGGAGTTTCATAACTCGGTCCAGAAGAATATGCATAAACTCCACGCTTAAGTTCAATGTTAATTTTCTTACTTAATTCAAAAACAAAATCATTAAGCTCTTTATTTATCGCAAATTTGTTTTTTCTGTGAGATGCAAGTTCTCTGAATTTTGCTTTGTAATGAAGAAAAAATAAATCATCAATTAACATCAAATCAGCTGGCTTGAGATTTTCGGAGATTCCACCTGCGGCATTTGTGACGATTAAATATTTAGCATTAAACATTTTAGAAATTACGGTGGGCAAAACTACTTGATTGATTGAATAACCTTCGTATAGATGAATTCTTCCTTTGAAAACAATGTGATATGAGTTACTGTATTCACACAAAAAAATTTTTCCAGAATGACCAGGAATAGTTGAAACAGGATAATCATTGACATCAGAAGTGCTAATCGATGTAACTTGATTTAATTCTTCAACAAAATCACCCAATCCTGAACCTAAGATGATTGCGGTTTTAATTTTTACATCACCGAATTTTCTTTTTATAGGCTCGAAAACTTTTTGATAATCAATCTTCATTACAGAATGAACCCTGCAATAGTTGCTGTTAAAAGATTTGCCAGAGTTCCACCAGCTACAGCTCTCAATCCAAGAGAAGCGAGGTCTTTACGCCTTTCGGGCGCCAGTGGAGAAATTCCGCCAATTTGAATTGCAATTGATGAAAAGTTAGCAAATCCACAAAGGGCGAATGTCGCCATTGTGATTGATTTCTCAGAAACGAATTTTCCTTGTTGAATTAACGATGACATATCTAAATAGGCGACGAATTCATTTAGAACTATTTTCGTTCCAATCAAGCTTCCAAAATTTATTGCATCTTGTAAGGGGATACCAATGGCCAATGCTAGAAATTGTAGGACAAGCCCAAATATTAATTGGAGATTAAGCGGTTGTTTGTAAAGTTCCATAGTGATTGTATTTAATCCAGTGAAACCGCCAATCCATTCTAAAACATAATTTATCAGAGCGATTAAAGCAATGAATGCAATTAACATAGCACCGACATTAAGTGCGAGTTTTAGTCCATCAGAGGCACCACCAGCAGCAGCTTCGATAGCATTTGACGCATTCTTTTCAATTTTCACTTTAACAGTTCCTTTGGTTACAGGTTCGCCTGTTTCTGGAAAGATTATTTTCGATATTGCAAGTGATGCAGGAGCTGCCATAACACTTGCACCAAGAAGATGAGTAGCGAATTTTAATAATGCCTGTTCAGTTGGTAGATTTTGAGCAGTTGCGTAAGCAGAACCAAGCATTTGAATATAAGCAGCCATTACTCCGCCAGCAATTGTAGCCATCCCGCCGACCATAATTGTCAAAAGCTCTGAATTCGTTAAGTCTTTAATAAATGGTCTAATCATCAAAGGTGCTTCAGTTTGTCCGACGAAAATGTTTGCACTGTTTGATAAAGATTCAGCTCCACTTGTTCCCATAATCTTTGCCATAACCCAAGCGAATGCCTGAACAACTCTTTGCATTACACCAAGATAATAAAGCAGAGACATAAGGCTTGAAAAGAAAATGATTGTTGGTAGAACCTGAAATGCAAAAAATACTCCCATACTTTCTTGATGTCCCGGACCTAAAGCGAGTTTCCCGAACACAAATTTTGCTCCTTCAGTTGTAAATTGAAGTATAATGACAAAGAAATTTGCAAGCCAATTGAAAAATAATTTAGGCCATAAAAGAGGAGCAAATAATTTTCCTAAATCATCACCGCGAAGAATAAAAACAGCAAATACGAACTGAATGCCGAGTCCAGATAAGACAAGTCGCCAGTTAATTCTTTTTTTATTATTTGACATTAGGAATGCAAGAAAGACGATTACTAACATTCCGAAAATTCCATTGAGAATGGTAAGAATATTCATTTATTTACTCTCCATAAATTGTGTGACATTTTCTGCATCGTGCTTCGTAAATATCAGAAGCACCTACTACAACTCTATCTTTTGATTGAGTTTTTCTTTGAGTTCTATTGGCAGGATTTCCACAGACAACGCAAATAGCCTGTGTCTTCGTGATGTATTCTGCAATTGCAAGGAGTTGAGGCATAGGCTCGAAAGGTTGTCCACGATAATCTTGGTCTAGTCCAGCAATAATTACCCTTTTTCCTTCATCTGCTAATTTAGTCACTACATCTATGATATTCATTTTGAAGAATTGAGCTTCATCTATTCCAACGACTTGCGCATCTTTCGAAAGCTCTAAAATCTCAGACGCGTCTTCTACAATCTCAGAAGGCAATGATTGTTCACTGTGAGAGACTATCTCACGCTCAGAATATCTATTGTCAAGTTTAGGTTTAAAAACAATTACTTTCTGACGAGCTATCATCGCTCTTCGAAGTCTACGGATTAGCTCTTCAGTTTTTCCACTGAACATACAGCCGGCAATAACTTCAATCCATCCAGTTTTTGTTGGTGTTTGATGAGGCATAAATTCATTCATTTTGCAACTCCCTTTAAATTTTCATCTCCAAATGGAAAAGGTAGAAAATCTGATGATTTAAAGATTTTTAAGTTTTGATTTCCGTCGATTAATATTACTTCAATATCTCCACACAATTCCCAGATAATTTGGCGGCAAGCGCCACAAGGTGGACAAAAATTTTTATCATCAGAAGAAATTGCAATTGATTTGAATTTTCTTTTACCTTCACTGTATGCTTTGAAGATAGCGGTTCGTTCGGCGCATATCGTCAATCCATAAGATGCATTTTCGATGTTGCAACCTGTTATGATTTCATCATTATCAGTTAATAGTGCAGCTCCCACTCTGAATTTTGAGTAAGGTGAGTGAGAAAAATTTTTTGCTTCAATTGCTTTTTTTATCAGTTCTTCTCTATTCATAAACTTCAAAAAATTTTTTTTAATATATTTATATGAATATGATTTCACAACTAAAGAAAGCGGATTTGTTAAGTCATAAAAAATTTTTTTAACTTAATAAAGGAAAAATGAAATAAATGAGTATGGGATGATGACTCGATTTGCAATAATCTTATTATTTACAATTTTCTTTGGTTGTCGTGAAATTAATTATCCTTTCGAAAATAACTCTAAAGATAATCTATTAACTGCACGAGAGGAATTTCAAATCATTCTTCCAAAAAGTGGAGACCTATGGTTAATTAATGGAACTTATGAGATTAAATGGTTGTCATTATTAAAAGCTAATTTCGTTGTAATTGAATTATATAGAAAGAATACTTTGAAGGAAATAATTTCACCGAGAACAGAGAATGATGGCTCATTGTTTTATACAGTTTCACCCGAACTCGCACCCTCAAATCTTTACAAAATAAAGATATACAATTTTGATAATCCGAACGAAACTGCATTGAGTAACTATTTTTCCATAAGATAATGAGAACCAAATTTATTACTATAATAATTTTTTTACTTCTTGGATTTGATGACCCCTATAAATCATCAAGAGAAAAAATGGTCAATTTGCAAATCAGAGCTCGTGGAGTAAAAAACGAATTTGTTTTAGACGCAATGAGAAAAGTTCCTCGACACCTCTATGTTCCAAAATCGAGAATAAGTGAAGCTTATAACGATGGTCCACTTCCAATAGGTTATGGTCAGACAATTTCACAGCCATTTATTGTTGCCTATATGACAGAAGTTATTGAGCCAGAGAAGTGTAAAAAAGTTTTAGAAATTGGAACAGGTTCAGGCTATCAAGCTGCGGTTCTGGCAGAAATTGTTGATTCAGTTTTTACTATTGAGATTATCACAGAACTATATAAAGAAGGAAAAGAGAGGTTAGAAAAACTCGGTTATAAAAATATTAAAGTCAAAAATGCTGATGGTTATTTCGGTTGGAAAGAACATTCTCCATTTGATGCAATTGTTGTAACCGCTGCAGCTGAATTTGTCCCACCGCCATTGATTGAGCAATTGAAGGAAGGTGGGAAAATGGTCATTCCCGTTGGCTCTCCTTTTTATACTCAGAATTTAGTCTTGATTGAAAAGAAAGATGGAAAGATTTATTCTAGAAATCTAATTCCTGTCAGATTTGTGCCTTTCGTTAGAGGAAAATGAAAATTAAAATTAATTCTCATCAAATAATCTTATTCATCATTTCAGGAATTGTCATTTCTAATCAATTAGCACTAATACAATACTTCGCTTATCAACAATGGTATAATTTTGCTTCAGTTGTGATTTCACTTGCGTTGTTCGGATTTGGTGTTAGCGGTTTAATCATTTCTAAAATTAAAAAAGAAACTTTGGATGAAGCAGATGAAACGATACAAAAAATTCTAATTACCTATGGATTATATGTCCCAATATCAATTTTAATCGAAAAGTATTTAATTGGTTCATTTGATTCTTACTTAGTTTTTTTTGATGTAAGTGAAACAATTAAATTTTTTCTGGTTATTTTTAATTACTCAATTCCTTTTTGTTTTATTGCAATTTTAATTGGATTAATTTTTACAATTTCATCAGAGAAAATCGGGACTTTATATTTTTTCAATCTGATAGGTTCAGGAATTGGAGGGATTTTAGTAGTCTATTTACTTTGGCTCTTTGAACCTCACAAAATTTATATCTCTACAGGATTAATAATTTCATTGATTGGTTTAATATTTTATTTGGCTACTTGCGAGCAGAGAATCTCACTTAGAATCACTTTTAATTTGATAGTTATAGTTCTGAATTTTGTTTTAATTTTTGCTCCGTTTGAAAATATTCCATCGCAATTTAAATCTCTTTCGAGAATTAAGAATTTCCCTGATGCTAGGATAGTTAGGGAACAATTTTCACCTTATGGGAAAGTTGAAATTGTAAGTTCATCATTGTTGAGGTATTCACCCGGTTTGACTTTGAATTTTACTGGTATAGTTCCTCAAGGCGAAGCAATTTTCTTAAACGCTGAATTGGCAGGATTCAAAATTTCTGAATCATCTAATTACGATTATGATTTTTTAAAGAAATCCACGCTTTATCTACCATTTCTATTAAAGCAGTCGAATAATGCACTAATTTTGAATCCATCTGGTGGTGTGGAGATATATCGTGCAGTGATTAGTGATGTTAATGAGATTTATGTGAATGAAAAAAATCCAATCTTGTTTAATCTTATCTCCTCTGAATTTGCAAGAAATGAAAAAGAAAAAATTAAATTGATAAATGAAGACCCACGCATTTTTTTAGAAAAATTTAATTCAAAATTTGATTTAATCTATCATCCTGTAATTGAGCCAGTTGGTTATTCGTCAGGGCTTTATTCTGTTCAAGAAAAATTTCTATTTACACAGGAAGCATTTCAAAAGATTTATAATGCATTAAACGAAGATGGATATTTTTCAATTTCTTGTTATATCGACAATCCAGTAAAAACTTTTCTAAAGCTTTTGAACACCTTGACAGAAATAAGAGATTCGAAAGGAACGAAAGTACGACCCGAACAAATTCTTGCAATTAACAACTGGAATGTAATCACAATAATGCTAAAGAAAGGCACTTTCAATGAAGATGAAATTTCTAAGGCAGAAAAATTTTGTAACGAAAATCAATTCGATATTTTAATACATCCAATAGAAAATAGAATGGTTCGTTTTAATTCTGTAATTGAAGCTCAGATTTTCAATTTAATTGATGCGATATTAAATGGTAAGAGAGAGGAACTCGGAAATTATGTTTTTAATTTATCGCAAAGCACTGATGATAAACCTTATTTTTCAAATTTTATCATTCCAACGAGATTTAAATTTTATCTTGAGCAAATCTCCTTAAGAAATTTAACCTATTCAGAAGTTGGATACTTTTTAATTTGGTTAGCATTTTTGGTTCTGCTTCTCTTTTCCACAGTTTTAATTTTTCTTGCCTTTAGTCTGATTAAGATTGATACAAAAAAATTAAAACTAAATTTGCTTGTATACTTTTCAACAATTGGACTTGCCTTTATGTTTATTGAACTTTCACTTATACAAAAATTCACATTGATTTTTTCCAATGATGTTTTTGCTATTTCTTTTATCATAAGTTTACTTTTAATTTCATCTGGGACCGGGAGTTATTTCTCGCAGAGGATTTTTGATTTTATGAAAAGATTTCAATTGTTTTTTGTTTTAATAATTTTCACTAATCTAATTTTTCTGATTTTTTCATATCAAATTGTTGTTTGGTTGATGAATTGGAATGGATTTTTGAAATACTTGTTTGCTGGATTAATAATATTTCCGTTAGGATTTTTCATTGGGATACCTTTTCCCTATGGAATTCGAAGACTATGTTCACAAGATAAAAACGCAGTTCCATTTGCTTGGGCAATTAATGGAGGTTTTTCAGTATTGGGAAGTGTTGCTTCAATAATTTTGCTGGTAAATTTTGGTTTCAATTTTTCTTTTTTAATGGCGATTACTCTTTATTTTTTCTTAGGAATATTTATTTATTTTCAAAAGTGAAAAAAATCTTGAAAATTATTCCTTTTCAATTAATACAAACATTTTAATTAAAATTTTTTTTGGGAAATTTTTAAATCTGAAGGCGAATAATCGTAAGTGTTTTTAATTCAATAAATTACATTTAAGAATCCTCTTAATAAAATTGACAAAATTCCAAAAGTTCATTATTTTTGTCTCCGTAACTTATTGAAATTCAATAACTTAAAGCAATCATTTATAAAGGTGATAGAATTATGAGGCAGAATTTCACAAAACCAAAAAATATGACAAAAGCTGATATCGTTGACCGTGTAGCTGAAGGCACAGGATTGACAAAAATTGAAACGGAAGCAGTTGTAGAAGGATTTATAAGCACCGTAATTTCAATGTTAAAGGAAGGTTATGGAATTGAAATTCGTGGATTTGGTTCATTTAGAGTTAAAAAGAAAAAACCACGAGTTGCTCGTAACCCAAAGACCGGTCAACAGGTTTATGTGCCCGAACATTATGTTCCTACTTTCAAATTCTCAAAGGATTTTAAGCAGATTGTTGATAAAGGAATGAAATTAGGTAAACCAGCAGAGAAAGGCGTCGAATGAAAATTTGTAAAGTTTGTGGGAACAAAGTTAAAGAAGTAGATAATTTCTGTTCTTATTGTGGCTCTAAATTAGTTTTTGAAGAAATTGTAGAAGAGAATGTCAAACACGAGGTTATAAAAATAAAAATTTGTGATTTATGCGGTGAAGAAAATGAATTTAATGCTGTTGATTGTAAACATTGTGGAATTGGTTTCACTGGAAAAGAAAAAATTGTTGAGAAAGAAATTCAATCTCAAGTAGCTCAACAGAAGGAAACCTCTATTGGTCAATTATCTTCTGAAAAGAAAAAGGATAAACAATCAACTCATAAAGTCAAAAAGACAAAAGAAACAACACAGATTCACCACAAAAAATTAGAGCCGAAACAATTAATTATCATTAGTTCATTCTTCATCATCCTTGGAGTGATATTAAGCTATTATGGAATTGAAAGCTCTAAGGTTGATGTAAGGCAAAAAATAGAAAATCAAGCTCAGACAGAAATTAATCCAAGGATTAACTTAAACGCGATTAACGAAATAAATCGTCTTGAAGAAGAACTAAAAAATAATCCTGACAATCCTGAAAAATTATTAAGACTTGCACATCTAAATCATGATTCAGGTTTCTTTGAAAAGGCAGTCAGTTATTATGAGAAATATCTGAGTTTCAAACCAGATGATAACGATGCAGAAGTTGACCTCGGTGTATGTTATTATGAGTTGAAACAATATGATAAAGCTTCGAGTATTTTTGAAGCGGTGATTAACAAAAATCCTAAGCATCAAATAGCGTATTTAAATCTTGGGATTGTAAATTTAACTCAGGGTAAAATTGTAGAGGCAAAAGAGTATTTTCAAAAATGTATTGCTCTGGGAGAACATACTGATGCTGGACACAGAGCAGCGGAGTTGTTAAAATCACATTAAAAAAAAGGAGTAAAATATGCCCTGCGGAAGAAAGAGAAAAAGACATAAAATGGCAACGCACAAAAGGAAAAAAAGATTAAGAAAGAATCGACATAAGAAGAAATTAAGATAGTGCGTTTGTAAAGCCACCTTAGCTCAGTTGGTAGAGCAGCTCACTCGTAATGAGCAGGTCGAGGGTTCAAGTCCCTCAGGTGGCTCAAATTGTTCTCTCAAAAACTCCTTCCTTTTATCTAATTTTGTAAAAGAAATTTTTTAAATGATGAATAAGATTCAATTGATGAATTTAGCTTTTGACCTTGCCAAACAAGGTGGAATTAAAACTTTTCCAAATCCAAATGTTGGTGCTGTAATTTATAAAAATGGAGAAATAATAGGTAAAGGTTATCATAAATTTTTTGGGGATTTTCATGCCGAAATTCACGCATTAAATGAAGCAGGTGAAAATGCTAAAGATGCAATTATGTTTGTAACACTTGAACCTTGTAGTCACTTTGGTAAAACTCCACCTTGTGTTGATGCAATTATTAGAGCTGGAATTAAGAAAATTTTCATTGCAATGAAAGACCCTAATCCATTGGTAAGTGGAGAGGGAATTAAAAAGCTCAAATCTAAAAATATTGAAGTAGAGGTCGGAATTCTTGATTCAAGAGCTAAGAAGTTTTATGAAGAGTACTCAAAAAGATTTTCAAAAAAAAATTCTTATGTCGTTCTGAAATATGCAATGACTCTTGATGGAAAAATTGCAACTCCAACCGGCGACGCAAAATGGATTTCATCTGAAAAGTCGAGAGAATGGGTACATAAATTTAGAACAAAGTTTGATGGAATTCTGGTTGGGGTAAATACAATAATTAGAGATAATCCTGAACTTTCAAGTCATAGTAAAGGTAAAAACCCTATTCGAATTATTTTAGACCCTGAGCTTATAATCCCAATTAATAGTAAAGTTATAAAAGATGAACTTCCGACAGTAATCATTTATTCGAATAAAAAAGACACTCAAAAAATTCAACAAATTATGAAACAGAATAAATTTTTACTTTACATCAAATCAAAAGATGGATTAATCGATTTTAAGAAGATCATTGAAGAACTTAGACGAATTTCAATTTTCTCTGTTTTAATTGAAGGTGGTGGATTGACATCTTGGACTGCACTAAAAAGTGGAGTTGTTGATGAAATTGTTTCATTTGTTTCACCTAAGATAATTGGTGGTCAAAATGCAATCACTCCAGTTGAAGGTGAAGGCGTGAAAGATATTTCAAAAGCTATTAAGACTAAAATTACTCACTTTGAAAAAATCGGTGAAGATATTTTAATTGTAAATAAAGTAATCAGAAATAAATAAATATGTTTACAGGAATAATAGAAGCCTTAGGGAAAGTTGCAAAATTCAAAAAAGATGAATTAGAAATATTAATTCCCCTCGAAGACATAAAAATTGGTGATAGTATCTCAATCAATGGAGTTTGTTTGACAGTCAAAAATTTAAAGATAGAAAACAAAGCTTACAGATGTGAATTCAATATTTCTCCTGAGACTTTGTCACGGACTAATTTACGATTTTTGAAGAGTAATGAATTTGTAAATATTGAGAGAGCTTTAAGATTAACCTCTCGATTAGATGGTCACATTGTAACAGGCCACATTGATAATGTTTCGAAGATTCTTCACATAAAACAAGATGGCGAAAGTTATGTTTATGAATTTTCAATTCCTGATGAATTAAATAAGTTTATCGCAGAAAAAGGTTCAATTGCAGTTGATGGAATTAGTTTAACAGTGGCTCAGAAATTGAAAAAGAGTTTTACCGTAGCGATAGTTCCTTTTACTTTTGAAAATACGAATTTGCGTTACAAAAAAGTCGGTGATTTTGTTAATCTTGAAGTTGATATACTTGCAAGGTATGTGGATTCGGTTTTAAATGGTCAGAATAGCGAAAGTAAATTAAAAAGATTATTGGATATAAATTGGTGAAGAAGTTAGAAAAATATTTTTCAGATATTCCATCAGCAATCAAAGACATCAAAAAAGGCAAAGTAGTCATTGTTGTTGATGACCCATCTCGGGAAAATGAAGGGGATTTTGTTTGTGCGGCTGAAAAAGTTACTCCTTCAATAATAAATTTTATGGCTAAGTTTGGACGTGGATTAATCTGTCTTCCAATTATTGGTCAAAGACTCGATGAATTAAAAATTGAGCAGATGGTTGAAAACCCAGCTGAGATAAAGGAAGCTAATTTCACGGTTTCAATTGATGCAAAAAAAGGAATAACAACTGGCATTTCTGCATACGATAGGGCATTGACAATTAAAACTGTAATCAATCCAAAAACAAAACCTGATGATTTAATTAAACCCGGTCATATCTTCCCACTAAGATATAGAGAGGGCGGAGTATTAGTTCGAGCTGGGCATACCGAAGCTGCTGTTGACCTTGCAAAACTTGCTGGACTTTATCCAGCTGGAGTGATTTGCGAAATAATGAACGAAGATGGAACGATGGCTCGCTTGCCACAACTAATTAAAATTGCAGAAAGATTTAAATTGAAAATCATCACAATTGCTGACTTAATCGAGTATAGAAGAAAGCATGAAAAGCTCGTTAAAAAATTATTCACAGTCGAATTACCAACAAGGTATGGTGATTTTGATTTACATCTTTACGAAGACATTGTAACAGGTGAACAACATATTGCTTTAGTAAAAGGAGAAGTTGAAGGTAAGAAAAATGTTTATGTTAGAGTTCATTCTTCTTGCACGACTGGGGATATTTTTCATTCTTTAAGATGCGATTGTGGAAATCAACTTGAAAAGGCTTTACAGATGATTTCAGAAAATGGTCGAGGTGTATTACTTTATATGCATCAAGAAGGCAGAGGAATTGGATTTAAAAATAAAATCCACGCTTATCAATTACAGGAGAAAGGCTTTGATACAGTTGAAGCAAATTTGAAATTAGGTTTTCCACCAGATTTAAGAGATTATGGAATTGGTGCGCAAATCTTAGCTGATTTAGGATTAACAACAATTCAATTATTAACAAACAATCCGAAAAAAATTATTGGCTTGAGTGGATATGGATTAAAAGTAACGAAAAGGATTCCTATTGAGATACCACCTAACAAAGCAAATAAAAAATATCTTAAAACTAAAAAGAGTAAACTCGGACATTTATTAAAAAATTTATAAGGAGATAAAAAATGTATAAAAAATTTGAAGGCAAACTCGACGGCAAAGATTTAAAGATTTCAATTGTCATCTCTCGTTTCAATAATTTCATTACAGAAAAACTATTGGATGGAGCAATTGATTGTCTTACCAGACATAATGTCAAAACTGATGATATTGAAGTCTATTGGGTTCCTGGTTCTTATGAAATTCCATCAATGGCAAAAAAAGTTTCTCTAATGAAAAAATCTGATGCGTTAATTTGTCTCGGCTGTGTAATTAGAGGAGAAACTCCACATTTTGATTACATTGCAGCGGAAGTTTCAAAAGGTGTGGCGCAAGTCTCACTTGAGGCTGGAATTCCAGTAATCTTTGGTGTATTAACAACAGACACAATTGAACAAGCGATTGAAAGAGCTGGAACAAAGGTGGGAAACAAAGGTTTTGACGCAGCTTTAAGTGCAATTGAAATGGCAAATCTTTTTAAGTTAGTTGATAAAAAATAGTTACTTTAGTTTGATAAAAAAATCATCATCGATTAAATTTGTAACGCAATTTCTTTGAAATGCTGCCGGGGTGGCGGAAATGGTAGACGCACAGGACTTAAAATCCTGTGGCCCCTCGGGGCCGTGCCGGTTCGAGTCCGGCCCTCGGTACTTGAAATCTTGATGGGCTCGTGGCGCAGTTGGTTAGCGCGCTTCCTTGACATGGAAGAGGTCACAAGTTCGAATCTTGTCGAGCCCACTACTTTTAATTTTTGAAACTTGAAGCAATTATTTAAGGGAAAAATTGAATACCTCCCCTTAATTTTCTATTTTTGCAATGTTTTATAAGAATTATTAATTATTTATGGATAAATATATTAAAATTAAATTCCCTGATGGTTTGATTAAAGAATTTCCTGCCGGAATTTCAGGTGAGGAAATTGTGAAATCCATTGGTCATAAATTAGCTGATGAAGCACTTGCTATTAAAATAAATGGAAAGATTAAAGAACTATATACTCCCATCAATGAAGATGCTGAAATTAAAATCTTAACTTTTGATGATGAAGAAGGGAGAGAAGTTTATTGGCATTCATCTTCTCATTTGATGGCTCATGCAATTGAAAAATTATTTCCAGGTGCAAAATTTGGTGTTGGTCCTGCAATTGAAAATGGCTTTTATTACGATGTTGATGTTGATAGAAAAATCACTCCAGAAGATTTAACTGAAATTGAAAAGAAAATGGCTGAGCTTGCAAAAGAAGCAAAACCATTTATCAGGAAAGAATGTTCAGTTGATGAGGCAATTGATTTCTTTAAGAAAAAAGGGGATGAGTATAAACTTGAGTTGTTAAAAGATATTGATAGTCGTGAAGAACAAGTTAGCATTTATGAGGAAGGTGATTTTGTCGATTTGTGCAGAGGTCCACATTTACCAGACGCAGGTAAAATAAAATATTTCAAATTACTTTCAGTTTCTGGTTCATTCTGGAAAGGTGACCCAAATAACAAACCGTTGCAAAGAGTTTATGGAATTTCTTTTCCTAAGAAAAAATTACTTGATGAATATTTAATTCAATTAGAAGAAGCAAAGAAGAGAGACCATAGGAAGTTAGGAAAAGAACTTGAGCTTTTCTTATTTCACGAGATTGCACCATCTGCACCTTTCTGGCTTCCAAAAGGAATGATAATTTTCCGTGAGCTTGAAAAATTTTTGAGAGAGACTCTTGATAAACAAGGTTATGAAGAAATTTCTACTCCTATTCTCGTTAAAAAATCTCTATGGGAAAGGTCAGGACATTGGGAACACTACAAAGAAAATATGTTCATTCTTGAAGTTGACAATGAAATTTATAGTTTGAAACCAATGAATTGTCCAGAAAGCACAATCGTTTACAAATCAAAGTTGAGAAGCTATCGAGATTTACCATTAAGACTTTCAGAAATCGGAAGACTACATCGAAATGAAGTTTCTGGCGCACTTGGTGGAATGCTAAGAGTTCGTCAAATTACAATGGACGATGCACATTTGTTTGTAAGACCTGACCAAATTCTTGATGAGATAACTAAATTATTAAGACTAGTTGATGACTTTTATACGCTGTTTGGTTTTTCACCAAGTTATAATCTTTCAACCCGACCTGAAAAAGCAATGGGCGATTTGAGTTTATGGAATCAAGCTGAAGATGCATTAAAACAAGCTTTAGAGATTAACGGCATCAACTATAAACTTAAAGAAAAAGAAGGTGCATTTTACGGACCAAAGATTGATGTGCAAATTAAAGATGCAATTGGTCGTTATTGGCAGACTGCTACAATTCAACTTGATTTTCAAATGCCAGAAAGATTTGAATTAGAATACATAGATGAGAATGATGAAAGAAAACGACCAGTAATGATTCATCGAGCGATATTTGGAAGTTTCGAAAGATTCATTGGAATTTTAACCGAACATTTTGCTGGCTATTTCCCAACCTGGCTTTCACCAATTCAGGCTGTAGTTTTACCAATTTCTGAAAACTATGTCGAGTATGCTCAAAATGTTTATCAGGTTTTGTTTGATAACAATATTAGAGTTCAGTTGGATAAGCGAAATGAAAAAGTAGGTTATAAGATTCGTGAATGGGAAAATCAAAAAGTACCTTATATGCTTATTGTTGGTGAAAAAGAAAAGCAAAATAACTCAGTCAGTGTTCGTAAACATAAAAAAGGCGATATGGGTTCATTTGATTTAAATCAATTCTTACAATTAATTTTAGATGAAATAAAAACAAAAAAATTACACAACTAAATAGGAGAAATGTTATAAGCTCAAAAGATACAGGCCGTGAATTAAGAATTAATGAACAAATAAGAGTTCCACAAATTAGAGTTATTGATACAGATGGGACTCAACTCGGTATTATGTCACCCAGAGAAGCTTTGAGAATTGCTGAATCAAAAGGTTTAGATTTAGTGGAAATTGTTCCGAATGCCAAGCCACCTGTTTGTAAGATAATTGATTATGGAAAGTATAAGTACGAAGCTCAGAAAAGAGAAAAGACTCAAAGAAAAAAACAGGCTGTTGTTGAAATTAAAGAAATCAGGTTTCATCCTAATACAGATGAACATGATTTTGAATTTAAAGCAAGGCATTGTCGACAATTTCTTCTTGATGGTTATAAGGTAAAGGCAACGGTAATTTATAAAGGTCGTGAGTTGATTTATCCAGAAAAGGGGGAAGAAATATTGAATAGATTAATTGAAAAAGTTAATGATATTGCTAAAGTCGAAAGTCCCCCGAAATTTGAAGGGAAATCGATGACCGCAATTTTAGTTTATGATAAAAGTAAAGTAAAAAAATAAAAACGAGGTTACTCAGATGCCTAAGATGAAAACTAATAAAAGTGCAGCTAAAACATTTAGAAAAACTGCATCAGGTAAATTTAAAAGGTCAAAAGCTTATAGAAGTCATATTTTAACTAAGAAAACTTCCAAAAGGAAGAGAAAACTTAGAAAACCAACTCTGGTTTCAAAGGCTGACCTGAAACGTGTTAAAGTTATGATACAACAATAATTTATGAGGAGTTAACTATGCCAAGATCAAAAAATAAAGTTGCTTCACATAGAAGAAGAAAGAAAATTTTAGAGCGAGCCAAAGGTTATTGGGGCAGAAGAAGTAAAGTCTATAAGATGGCTAAAAACTCTGTCGAAAAAGCTTTGCTTCATTCTTATGTTGGACGGAAATTAAAGAAGAGACATTTTCGCTCTTTATGGATTACTAGAATTAATGCAGCTGCCCGAATGAATGGAACTACATATTCTAAATTGATTCATTCGCTTAAAGAAAAACAAGTAGCTATCGACCGAAAACTACTTGCAAATATTGCTTACGAAAATCCACAAGCATTCTCCGAAATCGTTAAATTTGCGATTAACTAATTGGATTCCCTACCATTAGGTAGGGAATTTCATTTTAAAACTATGGAAAATCTTGAATCAATTAAATCAATTGCGAAAGAAGCTCAAAAAGATTTCGAAAAAGTTCTCTCTTATCAAGATGTTGAAAATTTTAGAATAAAATATTTAGCTCGAAAAGGTTTAATTGCAAATCTGTTTGATAAGCTTAAAGAGATTCCAAAAGAGCTAAAGCCACAATTTGGAAAAGAACTTAATCTTCTAAAAAAGGATCTCGAAGAGAAATATGAGCTTCTTTTACAAAAATTTCCAAAACAAAAAGAGGCTGAACTCAGAGAAGATCTTACCTTACCTGGGATAAAACCTAAAATTGGTGCAAAACATATTGTAACTAAGACACTTGATGAAATCAAAGAAATTTTTAAATCTTTTGGTTTTATTATTGCTGAAGGTCCTGAAGTTGAAACAGATTACTATAATTTTTCTGCATTAAACTTTCCTGAAGATCATCCTGCTCGTGATATGCAGGATACATTTTTCATTTCAAAGGATTTACTACTGAGAACTCATACTTCTCCAGTTCAAATCAGATATATGGAAAGCCATAAGCCGCCGATTAGAATCATTGCACCGGGTAGAGTCTTTAGAAATGAAGCAATATCAGCTCGAAGTCATTGTATCTTTCATCAGGTTGAGGGTTTATATGTTGATAGACATGTAACTTTCGCCGAATTAAAAGGGACACTAATCAATTTTGCCAAGTTGTTTTATGGTTCTGATGTTTCAATTCGTTTTCGTCCGAGTTTCTTTCCATTCACAGAACCAAGTGCAGAAATGGATGTAACTTGTATAATTTGTAAAGGCAAAGGTTGCAGATTATGTAAGCATACTGGCTGGCTTGAAATTCTCGGATGTGGTATGGTTGATCCAAATGTATTTGAATCAGTTAATTATGATGCAGAACTTTATACAGGTTATGCTTTTGGAATGGGTATCGAAAGAATTGCAATGTTAAAGTATGGGATAGATGATATTCGAATTTTATTTGAAAATGATTTAAGATTCTTAAAACAATTTAGTGGCTTATGAAAATATCGCTTAACTGGTTAAAAAATTATATTGATGTTTCAAATTTTTCACCTGTTGATTTGAAAAACATTCTCACCAATTCTGGTTTGGAAGTTGAAGCAATTGAAGAAATCGGAAAATCCTTAGATGGCTTTATTGTCGCTGAAGTAATTTCAAAAGATAAACATCCCAATGCAGATAAACTTTCCGTTTGTAAAGTTAACGATGGAAAACAAGTCCATCAGGTAATATGTGGAGCACCAAATGTTGAAGTTGGGCAAAAAATTGTTTTTGCACCAGTTGGTGTAGTAATTCCAGGAACTGGTGAGAAATTAAAAAAGGCAAAGATTCGTGGTGTTGAATCATCTGGAATGATTTGCAGTGAAATGGAACTCGGGCTTGGAGAGGACCATACTGGAATTGTCGTGCTTAATGATAATGCTCCAATTGGTATGGCAATTAGCGAATTTTTAGGATTAAATGATTTTGTTTTTGAAATCGGTATAACTCCAAATCGTCCAGATGCTCTTAGTCATATTGGCATTGCAAGAGAACTTTCAGCCATCACTAGAAAGAAATTCGTTTTTCCTAAAATTGATTTTAATGAAAGTCAGGAGAAAATCGAAAAATATTTAAAAGTTGAAATCAAAAATGAAGTCGATTGTCCAAGATACTGTGCAAGAATGGTGAAAAATGTTAAAGTGAAAGAATCACCACAATGGCTAAAAAATTATTTGACAAATGTCGGTTTAAGGCCAATTAATAATATTGTTGATATTTCAAATTTTGTGATGCTTGAACTTGGCCAACCACTTCACACTTTTGATGCCCGTTTAATTGAAGGCAGAAAAATTATTATTAAGAATGCTGATGATAATGAAAGATTTATAACCCTTGATGGAAAAGAAAGAATTCTTGATTCATCAATGTTGATGATTTGCGATGCAGTTAAGAAAATTGCAATTGCTGGCGTAATGGGGGGATTAAATTCAGAAATTTCTGAAAATACCAAAGAAGTAATTATCGAAAGTGCCTATTTTAATCCAAAAAGTATTAGAAGAACGAGTAAGAAACTTGGATTATCTACAGAATCATCTTACAGATTTGAAAGAGGAATTGATTATAAAAATACTTTAATCGCTGCTAATCGTGCTGCTCAATTAATTGCTGAACTGGCTGGTGGCGATATAGTCGGCGGTTTTATTGATGAAAATCCGATTAAGTTTAGTGATGTTATAATTGAACTTCGTATCTCTAGAACAAATAAAATCTTAGGAATGGAATTAAGCCGTGATGATATTGTAGATATTTTACAAAGACTTTACATCCTTGTGCAAAAAACAAATGGGGATGTCTTAATCTGCACAATTCCTTCTTTCAGACCAGATTTAAAGAGAGAAATTGATTTAATCGAGGAAGTGGCTAGAATTTATGGGTATGATAAAATTTTAGGAGACTCTAGAATTAATTTTGAAATCTCATTTGATAAAATTCCACAAAGATTAGATGATAAGATTAGAGAAATTTTAACTGGATATGGTTTATTTGAAGTAATAAATAATACTTTATTAAACGAAGAGGAATCTAAATTTGATAATTTAAAGAGTGTAAAAATTTTAAATCCAATAAGTCAAGAGCTTTCTCATTTAAGACCAACTCTAATACCAGGTTTAATTAAAACTGTTGCCCTTAATCATCGTTTCAGTGAATTTGATTTACAGCTATATGAAATCGGTCGAGTAATGATTGCAAAAAAAGATAATGTCATTGGCGTTGATGACTATGTCGAGCTTGAACGACTAGGAATTTGTTTGACAGGAAAATTAGTTGATAAAAACTGGAAAGAGAATGCAATTAATTCAGATATCTTCTATTTAAAGGGAATTGTTGAGGGGTTACTTGAAAAATTGTCACTTGACAATGTGAATTTCAGTTCTTATTATGCTTCAGAAAATGAATTCTATTCTATTGAAATTAAAATATTTATTGGAAAAACTTACATTGGTTCTTTATATAAGATGACAGAAAATTATTTGAAAAGATTTGAAATCGAAAAACCAGTTTTTGTTGCCGAACTTGATCTGGGAATTTTAAAAAATTTACCAAAGACAGTTGTTGTTTTCAAAAAGATTTCAAATTATCCCAAAGTGGAGAGAGATATCAGTTTCTTTGTCGATAACAAAATACCTTATGAAAAAATTGAAAGTACTATCTGGAAATCCGCAGATAAGCTTTTGGTTAATGTCCATTTATTCGATTTATATTTTGATCCAAAAAAATCGGATAAAAAGAGTTTGGCAGTGAGATTAGAATTTCAATCTTATGAAAGAACTCTAACAGCTGAAGAAATTGAATATAAGATTAATAGAATCACTTCAGCACTCGAAAAAGAATTTAATGTTCAACTGAGGAAATTGAATTGATGGAAAATGAGAATCGGAAAAATTTCTTAGATGCTCTTTCAAAACTTGAAGAAAATCTTCAGCGTTTTGTTGTCCGATTCAATGAGGTAAAAAGAGAGAATTCAGAATTAAAACTTGAATTATTAAATTTGAAAAGCCAGCTGGAAGATTTAAATAATGCTTTGAATGAAAAAGGAAAAGAAATTGAAAATTTGAAAATCCAGCTAGAGAAAGCCAGAAATACGGTAATTATTTCTGAAAAGGAAAGACAGAACTTGAAAAACCGTATTTCTGAAATTCTGGAGAGGATAGAAGTATACCTAAACAATTAACTTAAATAATTAAAGTATTGGAAATGTCTTCAAATAAAAAATTGAAAATTAAAATTTTTGATCGTGAATATTCATTAGTGGTAGATAATGAAGAACGTGCTCGGAATGTAAGTGAATATGTTAATTCGCTAATGAATGATTTGAATGTTGATATGAATGGTCAACCACCTCATACAATCGCTATAATTGCAGCTTTGAATATTGCACATGATTACTTCATTGAGAAAGAAAATTCAGCTAAGGATTTTCAAGAAGCTACTGAGCGATTGAATAAATTGAATGTCCTTCTTGAAGACATTTCCAGCTAATTTTTCACTTCTAACCGCTCCAGACTTCTAAAGAAAAAAATTGAGGACTAACAACCAAAACAAAGGGAGTTAGACTTCAAAGGCGTATTACAGGCCTCACTCGCATATTAGCGAGATGCTAAATGAAATTGTTGAGAAACAATCATTTAGCACGGTGGAAGTAAAAAGCTTTTGAGCTAACACCCACTGTGAATAGATAGGTTCTCAATCCTATCTTGAAGTGCTGGAGCGGTTATGATTAAAAACTAAAGAGAGATAAGATTATGGAACTATATATTTTAATCCCATTGATTGTTGTGTTCAGCGTTGCGCTCTTTTTTATCGGCTGGATGCTCAACTCACAAGTGGGGAAGCAAAGCATTGCCTCTGCTGAAAAGCAAGCCAAAAAGATTATAGAAGAAGCCGAACGAGAGGCGAATAATATCAAGAAAGAGAAGTTACTTGAAGTTAAAGATGAATGGTTCAAGAAAAAACAAGCATTTGAACAAGAAGTAACTACAAAGAAAAATAATCTTCAAAATTATGAGCGACAGATTAAAATTCGTGAAGAAGCGCTTGACAAGAAGACTGATGTTCTTGAAAAGAAAGAGAGGCAAATTCAAGAACTTGAGGCTAAATTAAATGAAAAAATTTCTGAATTTGAACAAAAATCTAACCAACTAAATGCAATTATTGAAGAACAAACTCATAAATTAGAAAAAATTGCAGTGCTCACTCAAGAAGAAGCTAAGAAAATGTTGATTGAAAATCTGATAACCGAAGCAAAGGCTGAAGCAGCGCAAATAATTAAACAAATACGTGATGATGCAAAAGCTGAGGCAAAGAAAGAAGCTCAGAAAATTATCGTTCAAGCCATTCAAAGATCAGCTGCAGACCATTCAGTTGAAACTACCGTGAGTGTAATTCAGATTCAAAATGAAGAGATGAAAGGCAGAATAATTGGGAAAGAGGGGAGAAACATTCGTGCATTTGAAGCTGTCACTGGCGTTGATGTCATTGTTGACGATACTCCTGAGGCTGTGATTCTTTCAGCCTTCGATCCATTTAGAAGGGAAGTAGCAAAAGTAGCTCTTGAAAGATTAATTGCTGATGGAAGAATTCATCCAGCAAGAATTGAAGAAGTTGTTGAAAAAGTAAAAATTGACCTTGAGGACCAAATAATCGAAGATGGAGAGAATACATTAATTGAACTTGGAATTCATGGAATGCATCCTGAGCTGGTTCGATTAATTGGAAAAATGAGATATCGTCAGAGTTATGGTCAAAATCTTTTACAGCATAGCAAAGAGACAGCAATTCTTGCAGGAATTATGGCAGCTGAGTTGGGACTGGACCCTAATTTAGCCAAAAGGGGAGCAATCTTACACGATATTGGAAAAGTTCTTGATAAAAATACAGAAGGACCTCACGCATTGCTCGGAGCAGAAGTTGCAAAAAAATATAATGAACATCCGATAGTTGTCAATGCAATCGCTTCGCACCACGAGGATGTTGAAATGGAACATCCAATTGCTGCTATTGTTCAGGCTGCCGATGCAATCAGTGGTGCAAGACCCGGCGCAAGACGAGAACCACTTGAATCTTATGTTAAAAGACTTGAAAAGTTAGAGACTCTCGCAAAATCTTTTGAAGGTGTTGCCAAAACTTATGCAATACAAGCTGGAAGAGAGGTTAGAGTTGTGGTTGAACATGAAAAGATTGACGATTTGAATGCTGAGAAGCTTGCTCAAGAAATTGCAGATAAAATTCAAGAAGAAATGGAATTTCCTGGGCAAATCAAAGTTGTAGTTATTCGAGAAGTTCGCAAAATTGCATTTGCCAAATAAATTTTTGATTAATGCAGAAAGATAAATATTTAATTGCGATAACTGGTGGACTTGGAACAGGTAAATCTCTCTTTGCACAATACTTACTAGAAAAAAATGAGGTTGTCATTAATTCTGATGCGGTCGCAAAAAAGTTAATGACGACCAAACGATTGATTATCAAACAAATAAGAAAACTCCTTGGTAATCAAGCCTATGTTGATGAGAATGAATTAAACACGAAATATATTTCCAATCAAATTTTCTCAAATCCTGAGCTCTATAAAAAACTCATTAAAATAGTTCATCCACCAACGATTGTTGAAATTCAACGGCTTGCACAAAAAGAATTTAATAGAAAAAATAGACGAAGAGTTTTTGTTGAATCCGCTCTTGTTTTTGAATCGGGAATTGAAAAAAAGTTTGATTACATAGTTTTAATAAAATCCAACTTGAATTTGAGACTTCAACGAACTATTGAAAAAGATAAAATTACGCCTGATGAATTTTTCCAGAGGATTCAGTATCAGATTGATCCTGATGATGCTGAAGAACATTCGCATTTTGTCATTTATAATAACGGTTCACTTGAAGAACTTCAGAAGAGATTTGAATTCATCTACAATCTTATTAAAACTCTTACTGAACAAAAAGGGAAATAAACTGGAGAGGACTTGTGAAAATTCTAAACTCCACCATTATAAAACTCGTTGAACTCTTTCCTAAATCTTTTATTTACCTTTTCGCATCTCGATATATCGCAGGAGAAAGACTCGAGAATGCAGTTGAACTTGTTAAAAATTTAAATTCAAAAAAAATTCTCGCAACAATGGATGTTCTAGGTGAAGATACAACAAATACCGAAGAAGCAAATGGAGCAGTCGAAGAAGCAATAAAAGTCCTCGATACCATTAATTCAGAGAAATTAAATTCAACTCTTTCGATTAAATTAACACAGATTGGTCTCAAGTTGAGTTATGATTTATGTCTACAAAATATGAAGAGAATTTTGGATAGAGCAAAAGAATTGAACAATTATATTGAAATTGATATGGAAGATTCATCCTGCACTTTGGATACAATTAATATTTTTAAGGATTTGAGAAAAGAATACTCTAATTGCGGGATGGTGATGCAGGCTTATCTCAAGAGGGGGGAAGAATATTTAAGAGACGCCCTGGATTATTTAAGAGAAAGCAGTGTTAGATTGTGTAAGGGAATTTATAATGAACCACCAGAAATTGCTTATAAGGGGAAGCAAGAAATTAGAGAAAATTTTCTAAAACTTCTTGAGTTTCTCTTCCAAGAAAAAATTTATGTTGGTATTGCTACTCATGATATCAAGTTAATTAATCGTTCTAGAGAATTAATTAAAAAATACAATAAGACAAATGATGATTTTGAATTTCAAATGTTACTCGGTGTAAAAGTTGATTTAAGAGATAAGTTGGTTGCAGATGGCTTTAAAGTGAGAATTTATGTCCCTTATGGAACTCACTGGTATAAGTACAGCATTAGGCGAATGAAAGAAAATCCAGAACTACCATTGGTTATAATCAAAAATATTTTTGCAAAGAGAAGATGATAGTCTTAGGTATTGAAACATCCTGTGACGAAACTTCAATTGGAATAGTCGAAGACAACAGAATCATTGTCAATGAAATTTTTTCACAAAGAGTCCATTCTGAGTTTGGAGGTGTTGTTCCAGAAATTGCAAGCCGAGCTCACCTTCAAAAAATTCTTCCACTTTTGAAAGAAGCTTTGAATTCTGCATCCATAAATTTGAATGATATCGATATTGTTTCAGCGACTGCAGGTCCTGGACTAATCGGAGCATTAATTGTTGGTTATTGCTTTGGAAGTGGATTAAGTCTTGCACTCAATGTTCCTTTTGTTCCAGTAAATCACATTGATGGACATCTTTATTCTGTATTTCTTGAAAATCCGGAGATAAATTTTCCATACATTGCACTACTTGTTTCTGGTGGAAATACTGCTTTATATTTAATCGAAGATTTTTATAAAACAAAACTTTTGGGAAATACCTTAGATGATGCAGCAGGTGAAGCCTTTGATAAAGTTGGTAAATTATTAGGATTAAAATATCCTGCCGGTGCTGATATTGAAAAATTGGCTGAAGAAGGTGATGAAAATTTTTATCAATTTCCAGTTGCTGATGTAAGTGGAAATTTTGACTTTAGTTTTAGTGGTTTGAAAACATCGGTTTTAAGATTCGTACAGAAAAATTTCCCTGATGGAATTGATGAAATTTCAAAAAGGAATATTTCCGCTTCTTTTCAAAAAGCTGTGATTGAGGCGCTTGTAAGTAAAACAGTTAAAGCAATGAATGAATTTAAAATTAAAAATATTGCTATTGTTGGTGGAGTTGCTTCTAACAAAACTCTACAAAAAAAATTTCGTGAAAGAATTAGTGATGATGGAAAACTATTTGTTCCATCTCATAAACTATGTACTGATAATGGTGCAATGATTGCTTTTGCTGGCTTGAAATCTTATCAAACAAATTATTATCTCCAGACAAAAATAACTCAACCTTTTCCAAATTGATGAAAATGCAAAGTGTCAGAATTAGTGAAATTTTATCGACAGAAGATTGGTTAATCGTATTAGCCACATTTATTTTCATTTTAATGTTTGGATTGAATTGGTTCTTTGATAATAATGATTTAGTTAGTAATGAACCGGTTCGAGTTCACATTAAAAAAGGGATGAGCTTTTCTCAAATTGCAGATACATTAAAGAAATATAAAATCATCAATTCTAAGACTGCATTCATTGTGACGGGAAAATTGCTCGGTGCTGAAAGAAAAATTAAAAGCGGTTATCATCTCTTAAAGTATGGCTTGTCTAATTATGACTATTTAAATGCTCTTGTTTTGGGAAAATATCTGGTTAATGTTCGAGTAACTATTCCAGAAGGCTTAAGTCTAAGGGAAATTGCTTCTCTACTTCAGCAAACTCTTGATTTCAGCGCAGAAGATTTTTTACAATTAAGTGAAAATCAAGAATTGCTTAATGAATTCGAAATTGACCATAACTCATTCGAAGGCTATCTGATGCCAGATACTTATGAATTTTCTGAACTTGATAATCCAAAATTAGTTTTAACAACTTTAGCAAGTGAGTTCAAAAAATTTTACGATGAAAACATAAAGCTTTATGAAGAAAAAGTTGGATTAAATAAAAATCAAATTATTACGCTGGCTTCAATCATTGAAGGTGAGACGAATTTTGTTGATGAGATGCCTCGAATTGCTGGTGTATATTTAAATCGATTAAAGAAAGGGATGAAACTCCAAGCTGATCCAACAGTTGTCTATGCACGGGGTGATAGACCAAATCGAATTCTTTATCAAGACTTGAAAATTAATTCACCTTATAACACATATCTTTTTTATGGTTTGCCTCCAGGTCCAATCAATTGCCCTGGTCGTAATGCTCTACTGGCAGCGGTAAATCCTGAAAATCATAACTTTCTATATTTTGTTGCTTCAGGTGATGGCAAGAGTCATGTTTTTGCAAAGACTTATACTGAGCATCAGATTAATGTATCACGATATAGAAAATTAACAAGATGAAAAAGATACTTCTATTTTTGGGTTTACTTTTTTTAATTTTTTCAGGATGTGCCAATCAATTACCACCTGGTGGTGGACCAATCGATAGAGAAGCTCCCAAAGTCATTAAGACATTCCCTGAAAATGGAACTCTGAATTACAATAAAAATTTTGTTGAATTTGAGTTCAGCGAATACATTAATAAAAGAACTCTGGCAAACTCAATTTTTATTTCACCTTATTTAAGTGAAGAAATAGAAAGGAAATGGTCCGGTAGAAAATTAAAATTAATTTTCCCTGAAAATCTTAAAGAAGATAAAACTTATGTAATCTCACTTGGGACTGATATAACTGATTTAAGGGGGAACCAACTTGACGAGACTTTTACTTTGACATTTTCTACCGGTTCAAAAATTGACCAGGGAATAATTTCGGGCCGAGTTTATGACAAGAAGCCCGATGGAATTATGATTTTCTTTTACATAATTGATACTCTAAATCAATTTGTTGATTATACTACTACAAAGCCAGATTTTATTTGTCAAACTTCTAAAGATGGAAATTTTATTTTAACTGGATTGCCAAATGGACTATTTAGAATTATCGCGGTTCGGGACCAAATGAAAAATCTTATTTATGATATTAATGAAGATGAGATTGGTTTGCCTTTCAAAGATTTTGAATTAAACGATACTTTAGGAATTATAAGAAATGTGCAATTTGAGATGGTAAAGATTGATACTCTTAAACCAATCTTGAATTCTGTAAGATTTGTTGATTTGAATCATTTAATATTAAATTTTAATGAACCTATAGATTTAGCTTCGATTGATTTAAATAATTTCCTTATTTACGATTCATCATTAGTGGAAAAATTGTTTCCTGTAGGATTTTTCTCGGTTGATAGAAATTCTTTGATGTTAATTACTCAAACTCTCCTCAAAAGCAATAAAGATTATATTATTAGTTTTAAAGGGGTTAGTGATTTATCAGGAAATCAAGTGGATTCTATTAGCCAAACTTTTTTTACAGAAATGATTTTAGATACTATTCCTATTTTGATAAAAAAAATTCAAGGCAACTTTTCAAGCACATCTTTAGAATACTATAATCCAGAGATTGAGATTATATTTAATGATTTGGTTTACTATGATGACTTTTTTAATTCTTTTTCAGTTTCTGATACATTGGATAAAAAAATCAATTTTTCAATTTCACGAAAAGATAGTGCAAGTTTTAGTATTCGTTTAGAACCATTAAAACAGAGAGATAAAATTCTTATCAAAATTAATCTTCATTTACTTGCTGATTTTTCCGGTAATAAGCTTGATTCAATTTTCACTAAATCATTCGAAACCAACAGCGATGCAGATTATAGTTTAATATCTGGAGTTTTGAAAAATAAACCAATTCAGGATGGGGAAGTTTTGATTGAAGCCAAATTATTGTCATCCGATAAGATTTATCGTGTTGAGACTAAAGAAGACAAATATCAGCTTAAAAATGTATTGCCTGGAAATTATTTCGTTAAAGCATCTTTGATTAATGGAACATTAAAAAATGACTATGGTTCTTTTGTTGTTCCATTTATTTATCATCAGGATACTATCAAAGTAAAATCTCGTTGGCCTACAACAGATGTTAATTTTAATTTGGAAGGATTATTCAGGTGAAATTTCAATCCGACGAATTTTGTAACCTTTTAAAATTTTTTCTCTCTGCTCTTTTATTATACCAAGTGAAAAACGCTCACTTCTAACTTCAATTATTTCTATTTCACCAACTTTTTTGTCTGTTATTCCAAGAATATTTCCAGTTTCCTCGTCAAAAAGAGTATCTCCTGGAGCATAAACTGGAAGTATTACACCAATTTCTAAATTTTCTCTTTTACCAAGATTTATGAACACTTCTTGTGTTTCTTCATCAACAAATAAAATTTCACCGTGAATAATTTTGCGTTTGAATTTTGATTTTGATGTTGTTGTATCTTTATCATAAGAAGTTATTTTATAATCTGTGAGGTTAAGAAAACTTTCAATCTTCAATGAAAATTTTTCACAAAGTTTGATTAGATTTTTTCCGACTAATGTCTTTAAGAATTCATCTGAACCAAATTTAATTTGATTCAGTTGAGAAAATTCCTTCTTTGCATCCGTTTCTCTTCCAAAGATTGTAACTCCAACACCAAGGTCAGAACTTTTTTGTTCAATCTTTTCGTCAAATAAAATTTTATTCGTCTTTAAATTGGTTACAGTAAATTCAATTTCAATTTCATTAGAATAAGTTTCGTATTGAGCAACTTTCGGCTCGCCAGCAATTAAACGATTGATTGAAAAAGTGTGAATAACTCCAGTAATTATGTATTCAATATTCTTTGAAATTAAAATTTCTGATTGACTTTGGTTAGGATTTTCTTTTATTAGGTTTTCTGTAATTAAGGGAGATAAAACATTTACTTTATATTTTTCTCTGAAATAGTCAGCAATAAAATCTGGGATTTCTTGAGAAAGATTCCAGCTTCCTTTGTATGTTGATTTATCGCTGAACTTGAAAAATGCGATTTGTCCAAAAGTTAGTGAATTCAAAATTAAACTAATAAAGAAAATATTTCTTAGCCTTAAACTTAAAATCATCGGCTTCCTTTTCCCAAAAATTTTTAATTGAATTGTAATTAAAATCTTTACTAAATGTTTCTCTTACTTTATCCCATCCAGTTGCTAAATCAAACATTCGGATTCTTTCTGGCTTTGCTAATTCGAAAACATTTTTATCTGGATATAATTTTTTTAATTCCTGAAGAAAATAAAATTGAATAGAAGTTAGATTACATTTTTGAAAATCTAAAATGTGGACTTGAATGCCATGTAAAGTTTTTCCTTGAAAGTTGCCGTAAAATGGTCGCCAGACAACAGGTCTAAAAATCACACCTTCGAGTTTTAAATTGTTCATTCTTTTTGCAATTTCTTTTTCATCAATCCATTCTGCACCAAGTAATTGGAATGGGAGAGTATATCCAATACCTTCTGAAATTACACCGAGTTCACCTAAGATTCCCGTTGACGCATAATATTGAGCTGAATAATAATGTGGAATGTGTGGTGATGTAGGAATCCATTGAAGTCCAGTATCTTCCCAATTCATTGACCTTTTCCATCCTTTCATCTTAACAACTCTAAGATTACATTTAATCTTGTTTGATAACCATCCCTCTTCATTTATCATTGTTGCAAGTTCACCGCAGGTCAGACCATATATGTATGGAATCGGGAATTGACTTATGAAAGAAATGAATTCATTCCGAACTGTTGAACCTTCAAACTTTTCACCAGTCAATGGATTTGGTCTATCGAGAACGATAAATTCAATATTATTTTCTGCAGCAGATTCCATTGCCAGTCCCATTGTGCTGATGTATGTGTATGAACGCACTCCAATATCTTGAATATCATAAATCAAAACATCGATTCCCTTTAGCATTTCTTTTGTTGGTTTTCTTGTTTTTCCATAGAGTGAATAAACAGTCAATCCGGTTTTCGCATCAATATAACTTTCGATTTTTTCTCCCGCTGGAATATCGCCACGAACTCCATGCTCAGGACCGAACAAAGCAATCAGCCTTACACCCGGCAGATTGTAAATAATATCTATAGTTGAATTTAATTTTGCATCTACGCCAGTTGCATTTGTTATTAATCCAACTCTTTTACCAATTAAAAAAGCATAATCTTCTTTTAGAACATCAATTCCTAATTTTACTTTAGGTTGAGCAGATAGGAGAAATGGAAATAAAAAGATAAACAGATAAATGGCTTTTCTAATCATAGTTCTAATTTTTTCTTAATTGTTTTCAATGCATCATCAATTTGATTTTCTAATTCGGTTAAAATCTTTGCGGCGGATAAAACAAGGTTCATTGCCCGTTCTCGGTCATTCAAAGATTTTGTATTAATCATTACATTCATCATTGCGCCTTCTGCAGAAGATTTAATTAGAATAAGACCTACACCAGCATCGCTTAAGGAATTTTGATTTCCAATTTCACTTAGTCGAACAAGATTATTGGTAACTTCAGCGCAGGTTTTAATTACTTTTATTGGAACTTCAGTGGCGTAAATGGTCGCATCTTCAATTGCCTGGATTCTTTTTGCCTTATCTTCTTCAGTCTCTTTAGGCAATCTAAAAGCTTCAATAACATTGTTAAATGCTTTTGAATCTTCATCGTAAAGTTCAAGAAATTTTTCTTTTAAGTTTTCGAGCCGGCTTTTTATTTCTAAAACTTCGGATTCAACTGATTCATACTTTTTCTTTCCAATCGTTAAATTACAAACCATTAAGCCTAAGGAAATTCCAAGAACTCCACTAAATGCTGAAACACTACCGCCACCAGGAGTTGGCAATGATGATGAAATTTCATCAATAAAATTTTCGAGTGATTTTTTTAAGTCCATTTTTTACTCCCCAATTAAATATTCAATAATTTTTTCTTTTGGATTAAAGGTTGCAAGATTACTTAAGCCAAGTTTTTCAATCGCTGTTTGAATTAACTCTACTTCATTAGTTGAATTTGGATTATAAAATTTACCGGCATCTAAAATCGCTTCGAGTGGGACAAGCCCAACAATTTCGCTTCCCCAAACTTCCACACCATATTTATTAGCTTCTTCTTTAATTGCTTCAAACACTTGATGCATATTTGTGATTTTGTAATTAATAAGATTGATAGAAACCTGGGTAATTCCAAATTTTTCGAGAGATACTCCCATCGCTTTAACCGCTTTGAATTTTCCAGGAATTCTTACTGTCTTTCCATCTTTTTTCACGATAGTTCCTTTTTCATCTCTCAGAGGTTTTCCCGATTCTCTTATTGTGCCTGAAATTTCGTCGGCTATTTTTGCATCTTTAGTTTTAAGATTTACATTATAGGCAATTAAAAAAAACCTACAACCAGTAACAGTTGCTCCAAGCTTTGGATTGAATTCTGGTTTACCAAAATCAGGATACCATTCAGGGTCTTTTAATTTTTCTGTTAATCCTTCGTATTCACCTTTTCGAATATCAGATAAATTTTTTCTTTCCGGCTTTGAAGCAGAATACTCATATAAATAAATCGGAATATTTAATTTTTCTGAGATAATCTTTCCATATTCTTTTGAAATCTCGACACAATCTTCAATTGATGCATTTTTGATGGGAATAAATGGGACCACATCAATTGCGCCGATTCTTGGATGTTCACCTTTGTGTTGCGTCATATCTATTTTTTCACCTGCAACAATTGAAGCATTTATTGCACCTTCAAGCACGCCTTTTTTTGTTCCAACAAAAGTTACAACCACACGATTATAATCTCTATCTGGTTCAACATTAAGTAATTTACATTCAGGAGTATTTTTTATCGCATCAGAAATTGAGTTTATTGTTTCTTCATTTTTTCCTTCACTAAAATTTGGTACGCATTCAATAATTTCTTTCATAGATGATTTTCCCATTTTTGATTAATGTTTTTGTAAAATTTTTTCCAAAGTTGTAAACAAAATCTTTATAATCGTTTGTGTTCAAAATTAAAATATCTGCTTGCTTTCCGGTTTCAAGGCTTCCAACTTTATCTTCAATTCCTAAGGCATACGCAGAATTAATTGTAACTGAATTTATTGTTTCATTTAATTTCATTCCATTATAAAGAGTTGCCATATTCATCATCAATGGAAGATTTTGAGAAGTGCAGGAACCTGGATTAAAATCAGTTGCAATCGCGATTATACAACCTTCATCAATCATTTTTCTTGCAGGTGCGAAAGGGATTTTTAAGAAATAAGATACACCCGGTAAAATTGTAGCTGTGATATCAGTCCTAGATAATTTTTTGATATCTTCATCCGTTATCACTTCCAGATGGTCTATGCTTTTAACACCAAGTTCAATTCCAAGTTCTACACCACCTAAGGAATTAAATTGGTCGCAATGCAACTTAAGTTCAAGATTGTTACTCTTAGCATTTTCTAAAATAATTTTTGTCTCTTCGAAAGAGAAAGCTGTCTTTTCCAAAAATACATCACAAAATTTTGCAAGATGATTTTTTGAAATTTCAGGAATCAATTTTTTTATTATTAAATCAACATAGCTTGAACGATTATCTTTAAATTCTTTTGGAATTGTATGAGCACCTAAAAATGTTGGGATAATTTCAAGTGGCTGTAATTTTTGTAAATCCTTAGCACATTCAAGCATTTTTATTTCAGTTTCGTAATCAAGACCGTAGCCACTTTTAATTTCAATTGTTGTAATCCCGAAAGACATTGCTTCATTTAATCTTTGTAGAGAAAGTTCAATTAAATCATTTTTTGAAGCCTTCCGAGTTGCCTCAACTGTTTTGGTAATTCCACCACCTTTTTCGGCAATTTCTTCGTAAGATTTTCCAGCAACTCTCATTTCAAATTCATCACTTCGTGAACCTGAAAAAATTAGATGCGTGTGTGAGTCAATCAACCCTGGCATAACAACATTATTACGACAATCGATAACAATGTCATACTTAGAAAAATCAAAATCTTTACTAAGATTAATATCCGTAATTACATCATCTTCAATTATTAATGATGCATCTTCAAGTAAACCTAAATCATTTAATTCTGATTTTCGTTTAAATTTTTTATTTGAGGGTTTACAGGTTAGTAGTTTGCCTGCACGGTAAATAAGAATTTTCATTTTATTTTGAAGTTTCGGTTCGAATTCTCAGAGACGAAAAATTTTTTCTTTCTAATATACTAAAAATTTCATTTGCCTCTGAGCGAGACTTGAAAGGACCAATTATAACTCGATAAAAAGGTGTATCATATTCAATTTTTACTTTTTCATCTGGAAAAAGATTTGAGACTTGGACTTTGAGGTAAGATATTTCATCATAAGAATCTGTTAATCCAACTTGAACAAAATATATTAAAGTAGGCTGAGATTTTTCTTTTGCTTGTTCGAGCTTTGTATGGGGTTTCTTCTGTGGCTCAGTAAAATTTGAAAATGATTCGAATAAGTCTAAACTATCTTCTTTTATAACGAATTGAGCAAGTGGACTTATATGATCTAAATCCACTTGCTCTTTTGGAGATACAAATTTCTTCTTCTCAACTTTTGTTGAGCAGCTTGAAAGAAGAAATAATAGTGCTAAGAAGAAATAAAATTTTATAAACACTTTATTACTTTGTTTCAGTAATAATAAAGCTATCGGTATAACCTAAATTAAATAATGCGTCTTTAATTCCTTTTGCGTGTTCCCATCTTGAGTAAGTTCCAAGTCTGACTTTGTATAAATTATCTTGGAACTCAACATAAACTTGCTGGTCGGGCATTCTTTGTCTGATTTTTTTAGCCGCAGACTCGGCATTTAATCTGCTTTTGAAAGCGAAAACCTGGACTTTGTAAAGATATTGTGGTGTTTCTAACGAAGGTGTAGTTTCCGTTGCTGGTTGTTCCGATTTAAGTGTTACTTTTAATGGTGGAGGTGGTGGTGTTGGTGGCCCCTGTGGAATATATTCAGGTTGAGTTGTTACAGTGACTTCGGTTTGTGACGGTGTAGGAGTTGGCTCAGTAGTGGAAGGCTTCTCAGTTTGATAGACAACATCTTTCTGACCACCTTCATATTCTTCAGTCACATCGGAAGCTGAGCAACCAAAAAAGAATAAAGCCCCACTTAGAAAGATGCAAAAGATTTGTGTTAATTGTTTTTTCATAATAACCTCATTTTTTATGTCGTAATAATAATTTTTTTAAATGATAAAAGCAAGTAAATCAATAAATTATAAATTTTTGTTAAAGTAGATCTGTAAATCAATTCAGGAAATTTATTTGACTTTGAAATAAATTCCGATTAGAGTCTTTTATTACAGTAATTGTAATTACTCAATATTTTTTTTAATTTTGTGAAAAATTTTTCAAAAAAATGAAGAATAAAAACTTTAGGATACTATTCATCACTACTGAAGCGTCGCCTTTCGTAAAGACTGGCGGTCTGGCTGATGTTTCCTCTGCATTGCCCCAAACTCTAATGGAACTCGGACACGAGGTAAGGCTGGTCCTTCCAAAATATGGGGCGGTTGACGAGAGAAGATTTAAAATTCATGAAATCGTAAGACTGAAGGAAATTCCTATTCATCTTGGAAATGAGATTGAATTAATCAGTATGCGTTCTTGTTTCCTGGTAGGTTCAAAAGTAAAGGTTCAAATATACTTCTTTGACAATCTGAAATACTTCGGTTCTCGGAAAGGCTTGTATCAAGATATAAATACTAAAAAGGATTATTCTGATAATCACGAGCGTTTTATTCTTTATGCAAAAGGCATAATGGAAATGCTTAAAAAATTAGGTTGGACGCCAGACATTATTCATTGCAACGATTGGCAAACTGGTCTAATACCAGCTTATCTGAAAACTGTTTATGCTGATCTTGATATCCTAAAAGACACTAAAATAGTTTTTACAATTCATAATGTTGATTTTCCCGGCATTTTTCCTAAAGAAGTATTTAAGTTAACGGGTTTGCCAGATTCTGTTTTTAACGAAATATCAGTTGAAGATGGAAGTAAAATTAGTTTCCTCAAAGCAGGTGTGGTTTATGCTGATGCAATTACAACAGTGAGTGAAAAATATGCAGAAGAGCTATGCACAATTGATGAACTCGGTGGTATTATTAAAAATACATTAAAGAAAAGAAAAAATGATTTTTATGGAATTGTTAATGGTGTCGATTATTCGATATGGAATCCTCAGACAGATAAATACATTCCAGCAAATTACAGCATAAATGAGCTTCAAGCAAAAGTTGAAAATAAAAAAGCTTTATTGGAATACCTCAAGCTTCCAGTTGAATTGGAAATACCGGTAATTGGAACAATTTCTCGTTTCGCTGAACAAAAAGGAATTGATTTAATTCAAAATGCGATAGAAGAAATTTTAAATCTTGATTTAAAATATGTTCTTCTTGGGCAAGGTGATAAAAAATATCAACAATTCTTTGAAAAAATTCAGAAAAAATATCCAAAAAAATTCGGTTTTTATGCTGGATTTAATGAAGAATTAGCCCACTTAATTGAAGCCGGTGCTGATATGTATTTAATGCCATCCAAATATGAACCGTGTGGGCTCACTCAGCTTTATGCTCTCAAGTATGGAACAATTCCTATTGTAAGATATACTGGTGGACTTGCTGATACGATAGTTAGACTTAATGGAAACTCAGATGAAGGAACTGGCTTTGTTTTCAAAAAGTATGATGTTGAAGATATGATGAAAGAAATTAAGCGAGCATTGAAGCTGTATCAAGATAAAGAAAGCTGGGTAAAATTAATGAAAAAAGCGATGTTAAAGGATTTCAGCTGGCATGCGTCTGCTAGGAAGTATGTTGAGTTGTATAAAAAATTACTAAAGGATACGAAATAAAATTGACCAAATTAAAATCTCTCTTAATCAAACTAAATCTAGTTTTGATAATTTCACTTCTGACTTCATCTTGTTCAGAAAATCCGTCAATAACGGGATTTAATTTACTCAATCCAATTGACTCACTAATTGTGAAAAGATTTGATTCTACTAATGATTCCACTTTTTCATATCATAAAGAAATTAAACAAATAGAAAATCTAGGTGGAACTAGAAGAATTCTTGTTGGAAAATTTAACGACTTGACTGCTTATTCGTTAATCAGATTTACAATTGGTATTTCTAATGAAATGAAAGATGCAATTAAAAATGCAAATTTTATTGTTAATTCTGCGCGTATAAAATTGAATCCTGTTTATAAGTTTGGAGATACAACTTCCAGAGTTTTTAATTTCCAGGTAAAAGAGATTTATACTTATTTTGATGAGTATAAATTTACTGTAGATAGTTTAATTAGTGGTGGATATGAAATTCAAAATGAGAATATTGTAGTACGAAACATTGATCAAGATACACTTTACTATTCAGAATTGAATCCTGAAAAAGTATTTAATTGGTTTAAATTGATTGCTGCTGATTCTTTAAGAAAACTTCAAGGAGTTCTACTTGAGCCTGAGCAATCAACTACTTATATAAGAGGATTTGCTTCTTCAAATGCATATTATGTTGGTCACCCAATTGTTCTTGAAGTTGTTGCTACTTACAACAACAAAACTGATTCTTTAAAATACTTTGTTGACGCTGATCTCCATGTTGTTAAAAAAGATTCGCAAATTATATATGATGAAACCAGAATAGTTTTGCAATCTGGAGTTAAACAGAAAGCATTTATATTTTTTGATATAAATTCAATACCCAAAAATGCAGTTGTTAATTCTGCTTATCTTCGATTATATCCTGATACACTTCAATCGGAATATGGAACAAGTTATCAGGATTCATTGTTTGTGCAA
>Ga0209809_1000354_pt1 | contig 42429 bp, 53 predicted proteins | sample YNPMSTMetaG_FD_186172 | JGI IMG/M metagenome (GOLD analysis project Ga0209809, IMG submission 186172) | Anoxygenic and chlorotrophic microbial mat microbial communities from Yellowstone National Park, USA - YNP MS-T MetaG (SPAdes) (version 2) ...
GTCATCTGGACCATATACCCAGCCTAGCCAGCAGGCTCACCGAAACCAGGGCGGGCTATCTGGACTATCTGGAGACTCTGACCACCCTTGAGGGTGGAAGCCGTAAGTTCAAACCTAGTGCAATACCAAACATTGATAAGATCCCAACGATTGAAACGGATGTCACATCGGTCAAAAACACACTGGCTGCCCTGAACGCCCGGCTCACCGAGACCAGGGCGGGTCATCTGGACCGTATACCCAGCCTGGCCGACAGGCTCACCGATGTCAGAGTGGGTCACCTGGACCATATACCCAGCCTGGCCAACAGGCTCACCGAGGCCAGGGCGAGCTATCTGGATCATTTGAATAAACTGAATGCCATGATTGAGCAGTCCGGGCAGGACTACCAGTTCAAACGCTCGGCCCTTATTAACAGCCCCGGCGGTGTGGCTGTTTGGGGCGGAGGTGGTGGATGATGCCAGTACAAGACTACACCATCGATTGTACAGGTGATGCTGTTTCCGGAGATGAGATAATTTTTGCCGAAGCGGTCTTCGGAGGGACGGTTTTTAGACCCAAATTCCTGGGGCATCGGGTTATTGAAGGTAAAATACTTCGGGATTCCTACGGAGCGAAGCGGCAACAGCACACCTTTACCATACTCGTTACCAACTCAGAAGGTGTTAACCCTATAGAGCCTGGAAAAATTATTTTGAGAAAAGGAAGAAACGTCTACAGATACGGAACATACAGGAAGCCCTGGCCGGATGAATCTCAAAGGGAGGTTGCTTTAGAAGAAAAGCATTATCGTGGAGATCTCGCTCGAGAGGAGAGGTACTTTAGAGAATTGAAGGAGTGGCAAGAGGAGTTGGAACGCCAAAAGTTGGAAGAAGATCTTAAAAGGATTGAGGAATTACTAGATGAAGAGGAGCAGCTGGAAAGGAAGTACGCCTTCTGCACTCCTTTCACATTATCAAAGAGATATTTTTATGAGCAGCTGTAACAAAGGCAGGAAAATCATTCAGCTAGAACTCAAGTTTGACCCAACAGACGGCATCCTTTGCACAAGTATTAAACCCGATAAGCGAAAGACCCACAATAGACTTCAAGAAACCTTTGTAACGTAGGACTTCCCATTTTTATATTCAACTTTCACGACACTATCCGCATGGTCGATGTAGTCCTGGTCGTGCGTTATAAACAGGATTTGATGCCCCATCCTTTTTTGAATGTATTTTATCGTTTGAGCCATGCACGGTAAACGGTCTTGATCCAGCTGAGAGAACGCCTCGTCCAGGACTACCACTCCTTTATTATTCATTAAACACAGAAAAGAAAATCTAAGAGCGAAACCGACAACATCCCGCACACCGCCGCCCTTGTATCTTGGGTTAATGAAAGCTTCTGTGCCTTGTATGTAAGGTGTTTTTACCAGAAAATCAGCGCTGGGGTTCTGAGAAGACCCTCTACTCCACTCTACCTTGAAAGAATAGCCTTCTCCAAGTATATGCTGTAAAACCGGGGTAACAATAGACTCGAAGACCTCAGATACATTTTTAACCAAGCTATCAGCTGCTTCCCCTATCAATAAAACTGCTTTTCTTGAGATGTCTATCTCTTCTTCCAACCTTTGAATGTCTTTTTCAATTTCCGCTATCTGAGACTCCAGCAACTCCTTCCTGGCTTTTCTTTCCAGGATAGAGTTTCTGGCACTCTCAAATCTTTCCTGAATTTCACGAAAGGCTGTCACCGTCGAGTTCCTTAATTTTCTTGAGGTATTCTTCAGCAGCTGCGAGGTATTTCTGATAAGACTGCTCCAGCTCTTTGATCTTATCCACCAACTCTGGCGGGCTAATCCCATACTTACTTTTAAGCTCTTCCGAAACCTGCTGATACTCCCTCTTTTTCGCTTCCAAACCCTCCTCTGCCCGAATTCTCCTCTCCCTCAAAGCCTCCAGTTTCTCGCGGAGGTCGTTAATAACTTGAATTGACATTATTTAGTGCTCCTTTCAAGTGCTTGAAGAGCTCTCTTAATGACCTTCTCCTCCACTCCTTTTACTCTTGCTATAATCTCTTCCAGCTTGCAGTGCCCTCCTCCAGTTTGTTGGCTTATTCTTATAGTCTCAATGAACTCTTTCAGCCTGGCTTCAGACCCACGCTCTTTTTCAACCTCCACCAGGTCGAATACCTCTTCAGGCGGGAGGGCGCATTTCAAATCTTCCAGAGTGCACCTAACATTCATATTAGCATCATATTCAATAAATGCCAAGGCCGGGGTCCGGTTTAAGTCATCAATGGAGATGGTGCCCCGCGTAAGCGCTCCAGGGGAGACGAACAGGCACCCGTTTGCCTCTTTAACACCCTGCTTTTTATGGTAATGGCTGCACAGTATGACCCTGGCCGGAGACTTTACTTCGTTAAAAAGGACGTGGTCAGGAAATACGGCGGGCTTCTCTACGATATTTGCGTGTGCCATAAGAATCCCATTAGACTGCTTCCGGGGTTCCCACTCCTTTAACCGGTCTTCTATCCCATACTCATAGTGCAGGGCCCAGATCTCAACTCCGCACTCAAAGGTATAAGAGGGCCTGTCAAACCCTCCTTCGAGTATTTTAACAGGGTAATCATTTTCAAACCTGCTAAGAAGGCCTATCATCCTCTGGCTGACCGAACTTTTGTTGTGGCCTAGCATTTCATGATTACCCAGAATGGCCAGAATAGGGAAACTCACCCCTTTGAAGCAGTCAAGAACTATAGAAACAGCCTGAGGACTGGGGGAGGAGGAGTCATACAGATCCCCGCCAATCAGCAAAGCTTCAACATCGCGCTCCTCGCATACTTTTCTCACTTCCAGGAGTTTAGTCTTTACAGTTGAGGGATAATCATCTTTCCTCCTGGCTGGAGTTGTGGTTCTGATATGAACATCTGTTATGTATGCCAGCTTTAACACGTACAGGGCTCCAAAATATTATCCGGTATGACTTGACCACATAAAGGACAAACACCAGCTTTTTTCAGTTCTTCAACATAGGCATTTTTAAGCTTAGACTCTTCCTCCTCCAGTTGCTTTATATACTTTTCAACTTTCTGAATAGCGTCCTGATATTCATTTATCTTTGACTGCAACTGCCTGAGCTCTGCCAGGGTATAGAATAAATGTTCGGCTTCTTGAAATCTGAATTTTATATGAACATCTGATAGCCTAGTCAACTCCTTCTCTTTTTCAGAAATTTCTGCTTGACACTGATTAAGTTTATGTAAAGCACTGCGGAGATCTGATAGCAAAACTATTACAGCTCCAAAAGCCTTGAGATCCGGGGACTGTTGTTCCAGACTCCTGATCTGCTCAATCTTTCCTTTTAGAGCTATGGCTTCTTTTTTTATTCCTAAGAGTGAATTCAGTGTCTTCTTCAGAAATTGTATTGATTCCTCTTCCTCCCTGGCGCATTCCAGGTTCACTTTTACTTTTTCAAGTAGCTCCCACTGAGTTTCAACGTTGGCCAGACTTTTGATATCCTCAATCCTTACCTGCTTTTCTCTTTGTTTTATTTGTATTGATTTTTGGCACTCTTTAATTTCAGACGTTAACAAGCGTATAGCAGCGTCCGCTCGGTCAAGCCCGGTAAAAGAGCTGAGTTTTCTGGCCTTTTCCGGGCCTGAATCATATACACCGAAGGGAGGAGAGCCTTGCTCCGCGAAATTAATGGAAGGTTTTTCTTCTCCGGGGAGTAGAAATCCATCCATACCCAGGAGCGCCCAGACTTCGTGAGGTATGGAGTTCCCGATAGAGTTATACACTAATGGTTCAGCCTGGGGACGAATTATCTCATACTGGTTTACACCTTTTCCTTTTCTTCTTACTATAATGGTGCCGTCATCCAGGTGTAGCTCTACGGCTGCTGTGTTCTCACCCCGTCTTATAAAATCATCACCTCTCGGCTCGTTGGCCACAAGCCAGTAGACAGCTCTGTATATACTGCTTTTGCCAGAATCCGTCTGCCCGGTTATGACCGTTATTCCAGGATCCAGCGGTATTTCCGAATATTCGTGGCTTTCGAAGTTTCTCAGGACTATCTTACTAATCTTCATCCTCCTGGCTCCGCTTTCTCCTCAGCTTTTCTCTATACTCTTTTATCTCATTATCAATATCCGGGTTCTCCGGGTTCAATCCGAGGGATCCTGACTGACCCGAAGGTCCATCGGTGAGGCTCTGCCCCCCGCTTCTACCCACACCGGCAGCGATTGTTGCAGACGGCTCATCGAAGTTTTTAGATGTGCCGTGAAGAGGATGCCCCCCGCCTAACTCCTGAGCAGCGGCCATTTTAGGCAAGTCAGCAGGCTCTATATCTTGCTTTCCCGTCAAATCCTTTATTATACTCAAAAAGTTCTGATAGTGGTGCTCTTCGTCTTTTATCGCTTCTTTGAGAGCAGCGCGAAAATCTTCATCCTCAGCTCTCTTAAGCCTCTCTTTGTAATCTTGTACTGCCTGATACTCTTCAGCGGCACTTTTTATCAGATCTGGTAAATCTTTAACAAGACCGGCAGCAAGTTTGGCTTGCTTTTTAAATATATCTCTTGTTGATTTTCTTCTTATATATTGCATTTCACACCCCTAATACTTTGGACATCTTATCTTTTAATAGTTCAGACAGGTTGTCCTTAATAAAATGCTTTTTGAAGCCTTCAGCTTCTCTAAGCCCTTTGATAAAATCGTTGTTCTGGTTTGTCCTGGAGGACCGCAAATACTCATCTATGTCTTTATAACTATCAGGATATACAACCTTAAACACCTTCATATTGAAAGGCTCTGAAGATAAAACTTTTTTCATAGACATCATACCAGTATTACCAGCCTCATCGTGGTCCGGGATCAAGGCAACATTGCTTGTGTACCGGTAAACAAGGCAAGCCCGAAGTCTATCAATACCCGCACCCATAGTAGCGACTACATTTCTAACACCCAGATTCCATAAAGACATAACATCAAAGAAACCCTCAACGAGATAACAAAGATTTTTTCGAATCACAAACTCCTTTGCCAGGTTTAATCCGTAAAGAACCGTGTTTCGCTTGAACTGCGTATGACAATACTTGGGAAAACATCCGTCTAGCGCTCTGGAAGAAAGCCCTACAACTTCTCCATGGGCATTGAAGATAGGTATTACTATTCTTCCGTTAAATACTGCAGCCAAACCGTCAATCTTCAGTCTACGTGGAAGATAGCCCAGCTTAAACTGAGCTATACACTCTCTGGTCAGCCCTCTTAAATCAAGTAAATACCTCAGGGCTTCTTCAGCTTCAGAAGAATTTATGAGCAGGTTATGAAGCTCATTCACAACCTGCTCATTTTCAACCAGATTATCCCTGGTGTACAGCTCCTCCGAAGAGATGCTCACAAACCTCAGGGGCTTTTTACTCATCTCCTTCCAGCTGATAATCGATTGTCGCTTCGTGGAAGGTTCCCGCTATAGCATCCCGTATCTCATCCTGCAACCCCGATTCCTTAAGAAGCTCGATGAACTTTTCCTTGCCTACCGCCTCAAGCTCTTTATATGTATAGGTCCTGGGGCCTTTCCGGGTTATTATGCCGCGCTCGACGGCAATAGGGAGAAGGGACTCCATAGCATCCACAGTCCTGCCATCATAATATATTGGCAGATGTGTAAGTGTCTGCTTCATCGTCTCCCAGCCATCGGTGTTGGTCACCTTGTTTTTCTTAACTACGCACTTGCTCCAGATACCAACCTGTTTACCATTTTCCATAATGGGTTTAACCCGGTCAACTTTCAACCGGATCGAGAAGTGGTGTTTTATTCCTTGACCGCCGGGGGTGTGATATACAACCGCTCCAGCCGGGTTATAACCTGAAATACGCTGTCTTACCTGATTGGTGCAGATTAGTAAAGCGTTGTTGTCTGATACAATGGGATTCAGGTTTTTAATGCCGTCTGTCCATACCCTGGCCTGGGCGCCCACAGTCCTGTCCTGGTATCCGCCTTTCTGCCTGGCTTCCAACCTGGACTTTATTGACTGGTCACTCGCCAGGCTTGCCGCAATGGAATCAATCACGGCTACCTTACCCCCGGCTTCAATAAAGGCGTGAACGGCCCCGAGAACCCTTTCCGCTATACACTCCTTAACGTAAAGGAGCATCGAAGGGTCTACACCCTGGTTCATTAGCCAGCTCTTCGAGAAGGCATCCCCGTAAACAAGCTCCGTGTCAAAGAGCCCGCACGGAAGCCCCATCTTCTGCGCCTGGGCTAACGTCCTTACAGCTATGGTGCTCTTCCCCGATGATTCCAGGCCGTAGATCTCCACCATCCTCCCCAGAGGAAACCCTCCAGCCCCTCCAAGAAGAGTGTAGTCGAGATCAACAAAACCTGTCGGAACAACTACCTTATCATTGAGGCCTTCAAAATCCTCATACACTACCGGGGTTACCCCGCTCATGGCCTCACCACGCATAATAGGGTTGGCCTTCATCTCTTTCAAGATTGAGGCCATAATTTCCCTGCTCATGGGAATTCAGCTCCTTAAAGCTCTTCGAACAGATCCGTATTAATCTCAGAAGAGAACTCGTCTACCATCTCTTTTACATCTTCGAATGATGCATCAACAATCATCCTCTGAGGAAGAGCCGATACATTGTGGGAGGGCGATGGAAGTGCCCCCTCAACTTTTACAGCCGGTCCGGAGTCTACAATAAAGCGATCAAGCAACTCCGCTCTTTTGCTCTTGATAAACGAGAACAGGTCTTCCGGCATACCCTTACCTTGCACAAGGAGCTCCTTTTGTTCCGTGTAGTATTGCGCCGGTGGAAAAACCGGAACATAGTATTCTTGATCCTTAGGCTTCGTAATAGTAATCTTGGTTTTGAATGCGTAAGGGGCAAGCTTCAAGTTCTTCATAATGTGACCCCTGACGGTCCCGTTGATAAAGCTTGCGATATTACGGAAGCCGCTGCGTGTCACCTGGATTGTGTAAGGCACAAAAGCCCTCTCGATATCCTTCTCCCCGGGCTTCTTAATGAGAACCAGCAGACTCGTATAGAACTTACATGGAACTTTGCTGTCACTGCCCCTTTCCGTCATATTTTTGGGATTCATCGGGCAGCTTGCACAATCGGAGGAATAGACGAACCTTTCGGGGTATTTTCCATTCAGGCTTCTACAGTCGACGGTTCGGCTGTTTCGCGTGGGGAAGTGCGCTGCCTCCTCCCGGTAATGCAGAAAGATACACTCCAGCACGTTTGTATCTTTGAACCAGCTCTCCTCGTCGCGGCTGGGCGGGACTGTCTCGTAGAACACTCCGGCCTTCTTTAAAATTGTCTGCCCGTCATCCGACAGGACAGGCTTCTGGCGAATCTTGATCACGCCACCGACCAGTGAACTTCCAGGAAGTTCAGGAATTGTGTAGGCATCATCAATGTACGAATACACTGACAGATTCACGTTGCTGCTTTCTTGAGACATTTTGTAACTTCACCTTTTCCTTTTAGATATGATTTGTTGCTGCCTTGCGGCGGTTTTTGAGCCTGTAGCTCTAAACCCTATATGTACACTGTAAAGAGGGGGATGTCAATCCGCTTTACCGGTAAGAGCATCTATATTTTTTATGGCGAAGAGTGCCAGGAGAGCAGCTTCCGCCCTGTTGTGGTCCTTTTTATACTTGAGCTGTTCTTGAAGGTGCGGAAGCAACTCGATGCACCGCTTCCTGGACCTCTCCTTCACCTCTGCCGGGTTTGAGTAGGAGGGTGCTTTCCCCAGTATAGTCGGCTTCCAGCGCTGAGGGGGTATTGTAGTGTGGGGTAGTCCAAGAACGCCGATTATTCCTCGCCAGATCCCGTAGTTCTCTCCAAAAGTAAACGCGCTTACTTTACTATCATTTTCTCTAGCGTGTACCTGTTCAAGAACGACGAAGGGCCGCTCTCCCATAGCCATAAATTCTTTAAGTGCCGCAGCCATACCAACAGCATCGCTAACCGGTATTGCTGACTTCCTTCCACTTTTGGTTATGGAAAACCTGGGGCAATCCACAACTTTTATACTGTTAGGGTCACCGGGTATGGCGCAGGCAATGGCGCCATTTACACCGGGATCGATAGCAATGACTACGTCATACATCCTCGGCAATCTGCCTTTCCTTACGGTGCAATGAGAAATTATAAGCGTAATTGTAAGTAATCTGAGCCTCTTTAATCTTTTTTCTCTCTTCCGGATCTATATAGTTTTTATTGTCACCCTGCCTCTTCATGCTTAAATTTTGCTCCCATTGTTTGACTTTTTTTTCGTATTTTTTACACCTTTCCTTCATGCACCGGTCGCATAGAAAAAGAACGTGGGGGCTATTCTTAATAAAATCCGGTATGTCAACCCTAAACTTATGACCACAAGTTGCCATAGCAGAAGCAACTCCTTAAAAAATTAAACCGGTATTCCGAATGAACGTTTGGCTATCTCTATCCTTCTACGGCGCCTCTCTTCCAGCTGCCTCTTCTCTTCCTCAGCGTTCAAACCTCTGGATTCCGCCTCTAACCTGTTAAGGTCATCGTCTTCTACGATAGCTCTAAAATTTTTACCGTCCCAGGCAGCTGCACTGAAATCTACTTTTGTGCTATTAACAAATGCCTGGATATGCTCTACGAGTATCTGCGATCCAGGGACCTTTAATATAACCCAGTAAGGTATCTTTGCTTGCCCTGACTTTGGTATCTCAAAGGATTTCTCATCTTCAAAAGATATCTCAATTTTATCTTCCAATACGTTTATCCATATGGGTATCTCACCGGGTTTTACTTTTAAAGATTTTTTGGGTATAGAATCCACTTCTTCGCAGGAGAAGAAGGAATCTATATTTCTAGTAAAGTATAAGTCTGGAGAATCGGTGTTTATAAGTCCTAAGAATACAACAACCGGAACCCCCGAATACCTTTTTACTGAATTATCCGAAAACTTTATGTACAGAGCACCTTTGTCGTATTCATAATGGGCAGCAAGAATCTTTTCAGAATTCTTGATTTTTACCATTTAAACTTTCCTGTGCTCCATCCATAGACGATGTAAGATCTTGTTCTTCGGATAGCTTCTCTTTCGGCTTTGATGTAGATATTGTGAGCTTAGATTGTATAAGTTCTAAATAAGAATCTCTGAATTTTTTATATCCAAGAACGTCTTTTAATCTTACTTTACAGAGTCTGGGTGATATCTTAATACATCCTATCTTACCTTCATTGATTAAGCAAAATACCCTTTGCTTGCTGACACCAAGTATCTCAGCGGCATTACGAACTGTTATCCACTTGTCGTCAGGAGCAATCATTTTTCACATCATCCCCTCTTTTTCCGGTTTATAGACTGGCCCTTCGTAATCCATCTCCGGTTTCAGCGCCCCGAAAGCAGTATATTGTGCCTCCAGAGCAGTAATCATTCTAGACACACTTTCTCTAATCATTGATACCTTTTTCATACTTATTTCTATCCGCTCCAGTAAGGCTTTTATTCGGGACTCCTCATCAGAAATTTTACTCAGGTAAAGATAGGCTTCCCCTTCTCTGGTTGTATCCGAAGGCTTATTGGATATTACAGAAAATACCTTAAATAACTTCTCCTTCATCCGCTTCCAGTGTTGGTACACTACGTAAACGTTCTCATAAACATCCGAGAGTTCACTATATTGGTTCTGAGACAATGTAAGATACTCTATACATGCCTGAAAGTCTGGAAGCTTTTTAAGAGTAAGCCCCGATCTTTCACATATACTGTTAACTTTGGCTTCGTCGATTTTAGGAAGCCTTTCCAGCTGCCTGATTGCTTCCTCCACTATCCTCCTGAAGCCCTCCATCTGGGCTGCTCTTTCGTGAGCTTTAGTTTCAGCCAGGAACCTTTCCTCTTCCGGCGTTTTAATCTTTTTTCCGCTCAGGAAGATAATCTCGGCTTCCCTTTCAGGGTTTATATCAGGGAGTTGTGATATATATGAACTCTCGAGTTGTGGTGCAGCAGGAGGCTCAATTGGCCTTTCAGACTCAGAACCGCCTGGCTCTTCCTTTTTTTCTCCTTCGGTTATGATATCAGCGATCGCAGTTAACTCTTCTTCTGACAAAAACGGATTGTCATCTTCAGCGGTTGAATTTTCTTGAGTTGTGTCTCCTGGATCCGAACCATCCTCGAACAGATCAAAGGATGAGTCCGGCTCACTGTTGACCACAGAGCCCTCTGGTAGAATATTTAATTCAGGTATGTCAATATCCTGGCCAGCCTCCTCTTCCAGATTTTCATCTTCGGGTTCGATGGACCACATAGAGAGAAACTCATCATCGATAGAGGTTTTGTTTTTTCCAGTCATTTTTTAGCGCCCCTTACCTTTAAAACCTGGATAATAATCAACGTTTCTAAAAAGATTCAAACAGTGCTGGGCTATATCTTTTCTATCCCTCCATTTATAAAGGAACTTATTGACCTGCCTTGATAGTAAAAACCCTCCGTCTTCGCAAATTCGGTGGTATACATCACACGTTCCAGAACCGTAAATCCCTAAATGTGTAACTGCTGTGTCTGGATGGGAGAACAGGGAAAACCCTTCAGATATGAGTTTAGCTGCGAGATCGTTGTCGTCTGCGGTACACGGGTTGAACTCAGGGGATAGGAGTCCTACCTTATAAAGGGCAGAGGATTCAAGACATGATGCGTATGCATAGACTCGAGCATCTGTCATACTTGAATGGTCTGGCCTTCCAAACATCCAGGCGATCTTGCTATCCGACCTCATTCCTTCCAGGATTAAATTTTTGAAGTTCCCGTGGACTAAAAAGTCGCTTGAGTTTATGAAAAGGTATTTACCTCGAGCAGCTTTGAACAGTCTGTTCCAGGCTGTGCATATCCCGGTAAGGTCAGCACTGATTATTGTGGTGCAGCGATTCTGTAAATCCTCGTGATTTTTCTTTATAAGACTTACAGCCGCCGAATTCCTATCAGGTATGTCGATCAAGAACAAGTATTCATCGTAGTTTTGGGCTATTGCTCTGTTAATGACAACCTGCAATATATCCTCATATCCCTGTTTGATTAAGCATGACATTAAAAGTGAGGTTTCACATTCGTATCTGGGAGGTTTTGATGGAATATCAGTGCTTAAATCTGAGTTCCAGTCTCTGTCTGTGTTTTCCGTTATCACAACATTGCCGTCATATACCTCATCACCAGCCTCCTCCCAGGATGAGAACACCTTCCACGTGATAGGCTTTTTGTAACTTATCAGTCTGAACTCCGGAAATGTCATTCTATTTTCAAAAGCCGGGCCCTCCAGACCCGTTTGTCTGGCTATCTGTGACACCAACTCCGGGTTAATAAGAGGACCACGGGTGTTAATAACCTGGAGAAAGTCCGGAGTTACAGTTCCCATAACTTTGTGAAAAGTCCATATTTCAGCGTCTGAATCCAGACCCTGGATGTACAGCTTCCCGTTTTCCTCTAACCTGGAAGCGGCTTCGGAAATTATGTAATCTATGTTGTGTGTGGACTCACGAGCATCAATAGTTATGCTCGTAAACAGGTTTTCACCTGTCAGCTTGCTGTCTATTTCTTCCCCCGGTAAGATTTGAACATAATGAATTTTATCAGAGCTTTTTACTTCATGAGATCCTTTATTAAGAAGGTGAATGTAAAGAGTGTCTTGATTTGTATCTTCAATCCTCAAGCTCATTTAGCCAGGCTTTCCTTTCATCCAATGGAACTTTGCTTTGAACTTCCTCCAGAATTTCTCTGACGGTTTCTTTGCACATACTTAATGGGACACTAAAATGTGTTGATAGCATCGCTCTTTTATCAAATTTTATTTTCTCAACTACAGTATGTTTCAAGGCCTCCTCTACCGCTTTGTCAATAAACCAGAAGGTTTTATATAGACGACCATCTATGTGTAATTCTATAAGAGGCTGGCTATACCTGTAGAACCTTATACCCTTCAAAAGCACCTCAGGATTTTTAAACTCTACCTGGTGTTTCAACAGCCTCTCTTCTTCACTGGATTGTGCGCTAGAGCGCCTTTTGCGAGAAGAGGCCGACCTCTCTGACTTTACTTTGCTCTTACTTACCGCATCTGTCTTTCTTCGGGCCAACTTTGCAACCCCCTGCGTCAGTTACAAACAGAGTATCCGCATACAGTGCATACAATGCAGCCCTCTTTGTAAACAAGCGACTTTTCAAGGCACTCGGGGCACCGGGATGAGGACTGTTGACCATCCGCGATATACTTCTTCAAAACCCTTGCCAGGGTTTTAGTGTAAGTATAGATGTCATTCCCGGGCTCTTTCGTTAACTGATCAACCAAAAAGTTAACGCCTCCACGGTTTCTGAGGCCAAAAGAGCACAAACGATTTATGGTGCTGTAGCTTCCGTCGACAAGAAGGCCGCCCAGATCTTGAATTTCTCCATCTCCTGGTAACTGAAGACTGTACCTGTTCCGTTTTTTGTCTTTATGTTTGGAGATCCAGCCAGAGGTAAAGCTTTTAGGAATATTTAAATCCTCTGCGGGACCGCCAAATACTTCATAGGCTTCGCCCTGCCGAAGACCGACAAGAATTATAAACTTTTTGAACTGACCGTCCGGCTCTTTAACCTGAACGTGGTGAATGTCACAGGGGAGAACCGCCGGGCGTTTATACCAGCCATCATCTTCTTGCTTGGGTTTGTTTACCAGCACCCCGGCTCTGCAGCCTTCTCTGTAAACCGTGACCCCCTTCAAACCTGCCCTGGAAGCTCTCTCATATATTTTTTCGATTTCGTGCACTGAAGTGTTTTCAGGTACATTTATTGTAGAAGATGTCCCGTGGTCTATATAAGAAGTTATGAGCCCCTGTATATCCACCCTCTCCATTTTATCTATCTGAGCACTTGTGATAAAGTAATCAGGTAAGGGCGCGTCTTGAGGGAGGTTATTTACCTGCAGATACTGCCGGACGCAATGGCTGTGAACCGTATAATGCTCCCAGGCATCCCCACTTTCGTCTATATAATCAACTCTTGCATTCGGGTCGTTGTGGTTTATCTTCCTCCGGCGCATAAAGGAGAGCGCAAAGAAAGGCTCTATCCCGCTACCGTCTAACTGCGCCACAATAGAGGTCGACCCGTTTGGGGCGTTAGTGAGGATAGACCCGTTTCTCCTTCCGTAAGTTTTCATATCATCCAGAATATCTTGAGGCATTGTTTTAAAGAAGGCGCAGTCCTTCTCCTTTTCCCAGTTGAAAATCGGGAACGGACCCCGCTCTCGGGCCATATTAATACTGCACCGGTAGGCCTCATTCCTCAAGGTGCGGTAAATCTGGTCAATTGTCTTGCGGGCTGCCCCGGGGTCGTCATACTTCAAACCGAGGGCAGCAAGACAGTCGGCGAGACCTGTCGTTCCGAGCCCCGTCCTCCTTCCAGCGATTGCAGAATCCTCCATTTGTTTAAACAGCGCTTTCACATCCTGGCAGTCAGAAACATCCTGGATTTTTCTAAGGGCCTCAATCTCCAGATCTACAAGGTCATCCATCATTCTCTGGGCAGCCCACACACTATTTTTAAACATATCATAGTCGAAGTACGCCTTCTCTGTAAAGGGGTTCTTGACAAAACCCTTAAGATTTATAGTTATGAGCCTGCAGCTGTCATTGGGGCTTAAGCCTATTTCACCGCACGGGTTGGTTGAGACAATTTCAAAACCCTCGTCCTTGTAACAGTTAAGCGGCATGTTCTCTTTATAGTTATCCCAGAATATAACCCCCGGCTCAGCTGTCTTCCAGGCACAGGTGCAGATCAATCTCCACAAATCTCTAGCCCTGACAGTTTTGTAAACCTTCCCGTTGAACTTAAGATCCCAATCCCTGTCAGCATCTACGGCATTCATGAAGTCCCTGCTAATCAGGACGGAGACATTAGCTCCTGTAACAGCCTGGAGATCCTGCTTCATAGTCACGAACTTCTCAATATCGGGGTGGTCTACCGACATAGTGAGCATTAAAGCTCCTCTTCGTCCCTCCTGGGCTGTATGTCGGCAGACGAAGCTGTAGAGCTCTGCAAAGCTCCAGGCACCTGTGGACGTCTTCGCTGCATTCCTGACAGGGGAACCCTCAGGCCTCAGCCTTGACAAATCTGTACCAACGCCGCAACGTCTCGCGAACAGGTTGGCCATTCTCTTGGCCACCTCATAAATATTGCTCAGGCTATCTTCCGGCGGGGTTGTAACAACACAGTTGGACAGGCTGACGACCTGAAAAGGATTCCCAATGCCAAACATGGGACTGCCCTGGGGTATGATTGTTTTAAAGCCCTCAAGGTGGCCATATATTTCATCAAATGACATTGGGTTGGGGTATTTGAGCTCTATCCTGTGAAACTCCGAAGCAATCCTTCGATGCATATCGTCGGGGGTTTTCTCGTAAAATTTCCCGTTATCCCTCAGAGCGTATTTATCCACAAATACTTTTGTGGCTAACTCATTCCCTTTGAAGTAATCCAGCGAAGCTTTATAGACCTCATCATACGTATACATTCTGCAGTGGTCTCCTTTTTTATCTAAAAACTAGTCGACAGTTATTATTTTATTCTCCTGTAAGGATCGATCGACGTCGATTGCCGATCCTGACCATCTGGTTACGACTTCTATCTCACAGGCCATATCAACACTGTAGCCGGGCCGTTTACGGGTCATAGCCCTGTGCATAATATCTCTAACGCGGTTTGCGTCTTTTAGTTTGCATTCAATAATGATTGAGTCGTAAACGATAACTTTAGGCTCATACCAGATTCCTTCAGAATCTAGCTCCTTACAGACCTCCAGAAAAGCGATGCAGTTATAGTCGCTGGCGTGTGTTTGTATCGGGGAGTTGACCGCTATCCTCTCCGCCTCCGCTACAACAGCTGGGTCCTGGCCTGGGTCCAGCAGCACTTCAAGGTGTCTGCGGACACCAAGGGGCGTTTTAACGTACCCGTGTTTTCGGGCAAAGGATTTAGTATCTTCAATCCACTTAGCGCCTTTAGGGCATAATTGAAAAAAAGTTTCTATTATCTTTCTAGCTTCATCCCTCGGTATACCCAGTGTCTTTTCTGCGCCGTATTCGTTTTGACCATACAAAGTTCCAAAAACCATATTCTTAGTCCGGGAACGCTGAGCTTTAAGAACGGGATCTTCCTTAAACCTGTAAAGTTGGTCTAAAGGAAAGTTGTGACGATAGACTATATTAGCAAAGTAGCTGTGGATATCTATCCCCTCCCGCAGCATTTTAATGAGCTGTTCATCCCCGGAAAGCCCGGCAAATACTCTTATCTCAGCTTGAGACAGGTCGCCATCAACAAAAACCTTCTTCTCACCAACCGGCTCTGTACCCGTCCCGGGGTCTGGAATAAAAATGTTACGTATCTTTGCGCCCTCCTGGCCTGCTTCAGGATCCCCCGGGTCATCTCTGGGGATATTTAGAAGATTGGGTTTAGAGCACACCACCCTTTGTGTCTGAGCCCTGGCAATCTGAAAGTTGGGGTGGACTCTTCCTGTGACCGGGTTGATAGATTCTTTCATACCCTCCAGGAACGTTGATTTCATGTTATTTAAATGGCGCCACTCTATAATCGCTTTCAAGACCTCGTTCTTAGTAATGCTATACAGTTTATCAAGAGTCCCTTTACTGGTTGACGGGGCGCCTTTATCTGTGGTCTCTATAACCTCAAGTCCGAGACCGCCCTCCTCCGGGGGTCCATAAAGAGCTGCCTGCAGCTGTATTGTGCTCGCAATGTTTATTTCATCTATCCTGAGGGAGGAGCAGATGAACTGCTCGAGCTCTTCCTGTCTTGAAGAAAATGCAGCTGTCAGCGACTCAATGAGGCCAACATCAACACATACACCGGCCACTTCAGCCTGTGTGAGCCGCTTAGCCATCGGCATTCTCAAGTGGTAAAAGACGTTCTTGAAGTCTTCCCCAATCTCCTCAACCTTCTTTCGCAGGATGATGTATAACCTCATTGTGGCATCAGCATCCTGCATAGAATATTTCTTGATTATTTCTAAAGGAATCATGCCATAATGCGGCTCTAAAGGAGATAGGTCTTGATTCTTGAGTTTTTCAAGTTCAACCTCTACTTTATCCCTGCTGCTTTTTGTGGTTATGTCTAAATCGAAATGCTCCCTGACAGAGTTAAACCCGGGGACATCCAGACATTTAAGTGCATCCCAGGACTCCAGTAATCTCCTTGCAGATTCTCTAACCCTGGAGATATCACGGCAGACCTTCTTTATCTTCTTATACTCCTCATCCAGGTCTGAATCGTAGAGCCCCAGGTCTGTATAGAAAGCCGCAAGAGACTTCAAGTCGTGGGCTTCATTTTCGTAGAGCATAAAATGGGCCACCATTGTATCGAAGTGCCAGTTCTCCATCTTTATGCCCAGAGGTTTACCGTCAATCCCCATGCTGGCCGCGATGAACCTGGCATCAAACATAAGGTTATGGCCCACCTTCTTTATCTCAGGGTCTTCGAATATTGACTTGAGCTCGCCGACTATGTAGTTATAACCTTCCAGACCGTAGGCCTCATACCAGTAGTTTTTAAGATTGGATTTGTTTACAATGTCTCCTCCCTCCCAGAATGGGAGGTATGCAGCCGTATACGGTTTAACAGAAAAGGTAAAGCTAAGAATCTTCTCACCGTGGGCGTGGTCTTTAGATGTGGTTTCCGTATCCCACGATACTAGCTTCAACCTTCTAATCTCCGAGAAAAGCTTTTTGGCATCTTCAAGAGTCCTGAACTCTTTATACTTTACCTCGTTCCTTTGCTCTTTTTTACCTGAGAGAAACTTCTTTGCCTGGGTTAAATCGTGAACCAGGTACTTTTTGTAGTTGGGGTTCCTTAATATGTAAGCTGGGTGGTAGGATGGCAGTATATGCACTCCATACTGCTCAGAAAAAAATAAAGAACCCCGCATTGATGTAATTTTGGATACAGCTTTAGCCGGTGGTTTCTTTACCTTAAAGCGGCCCCATACAGCAAAAAGCGGGGAGTTACCCAGAGGCATAATAAGCTTGAGATGTGGCATTGACTTTATCTCGTCGTCCAGCCACTTCTCGGCACAAGTCATAATTTCACTGCCTGTCGGGGCGCGATTTTCTATAACCCTGACTTTCTCGCCCCGGCGTTCCTTTTCAACTATGGCCGTGGGTCTGCACCGGCACGAGTTCGTAATCCGGACGCAAGCCCTGTCAAAACCGGCCTCGCTGAGACACTCATTGAGCATCTCCCCGGCCCGGCCAACAAAAGGCTCCCCACGCTGATCCTCTTCAAAACCGGGGGCTTCTCCTATAATTAAAAGCTCAGCCTCGAGGGGGCCCGAACCGTCCATGCAGTTGGACAGGAGATTTATATTGTTCTGGATAGCTTCAGTAGCTATGCTGCAAGCTGTGCACTTCAAAATCCAGTCTGCTCCCTTCCAAACTCGACAGCTTTAGGAAACCGAACCGGAAGCATTTCCAGATCCCAGGCTACTCTGATCAGGTGCATGTAGAGTAAAGCCGGGCGGGTATACCCTTTATAAACTACAGGGTAGGACAGTAGCTCCTTCCTGTAATTATAATTTAACCCGAAGACATAAGCAGCCCGCTTCACATAAAAAATTGTAAGGCCCGTAACTTTAGCTATGTCCTTCAACCGGAAAAATGGCTTCTTTTTAAGCACCAGCTGAATTATGGCCCGTTCGTTTGGATTGGGCTTTTTGTACTTCTTGTGGCAGTGAGGGCAGCGCTTGTATGCTCTACCTTTGAGATCCAGGAAACCGCAGCGTACGCACAGCCTTGCATTCCTGTACTGCTGAGGTAGAAAATTAAGTATAGTGTCCGGCGTCTTTCTAGTTTTTTCTCTCCAGTACCCTATCAAAGTCGCCCCTCATCAGTGACATAGAGAATTTGTAAGCTTTTTCTATGTTGAAATTTGACAGGGTGTCAAAATATTTTGAAACATTTTCTATGATATTATCGCTGTACCTTCCTCTCCTGGACCTCATCCAGGAGGCTAGATAGAAGTTTGCCTGAAATATTTTGCTTCTGGCCTGTCTCCTATGATTGACGACATCCTCTAACCCTTGAGTCTTAAGGTTGGTTTTTATAGATTGTATAATTCTGGCAGCTTCATCTTTATCCTTGCCTGTTCTTAGAAGAAAATCATAAAAGCTGCCAGAACCGCACCGAAAGCAGTGGTATACACCACTGTAAGCATTTATCCCAAAACTCGGATGGCGGTCATCGTGAAACGGGCATTGGCAGTTGACCCAGCCCTCACTGTTTGGCTCCTCAAAATCCACCCCCAGAATCTCACTCGCTATCGTCAGGTAATCCGAGAAATTCGTCGTAGACGACATCGGCCCCTTCCTTATCCCGCTCCACGAACTTGTTACCGGTTCCTTTCAGCCTGTGACGCATCTCTATTGTCTTCTGCTGATGGCACTTGTAGCATAGGGTCTGGTAACTGTCAAGACCCCCCAGACCCCCGCCCTCAGCGATTGCTACGATATGGTCGGCCTCCCACCAGGTTCTCTCAGGGCCAGGCATCCCGTTCTCGCGAGCGAGCTCCTTTAAAATTATTAACGCACTCCGGCCGCTTTTCTTAGCCATAAGCTCAGCTTGCGTTTTGAGCTCCTCCTTAAACCTGTCTGTGTCCAGGCCACATTGAGCGCACACACCACGATCTCTTTCATACACTTTCTCTCTTGCGTAGTTATAGTTGGACCTTATCTTGTATTCGTGCACGCATTTATCAGAGCAGAATGTTCGTCTCCGGCTATTTTTAGGAATCTCATTACCGCACCAGCGGCATCGAAAAAGCTTTACATTTTCTCCTAAAAAACCTGCTTGTTTTAATGTTCTTCTTCTAGCGCCCATAATTCTTTTTATTCCTCCCAGGTAGGCATAGGAGCGATAGAAAGGTCCTCAATAAGCATCTTATCGAGATCGCAGGCAAGAACTATTTTTCGGTTCTCTCCGTTTCTATTTTTTATAATGTCTGCAACAATTGTGTTAGATTGGCGCTCTTCTTCACCCCGGATAAGCCTCACCACTACATCAGCGGTGGCTCCTATAAAATCACTCAGGGCAAGTATCTCGGTTCTGGCAGACAGGTTCTTATCAATGCCCTGCCGGTTTGATTGAGACGCAGTAACAACCCCGACATTGTGCTCAGCCGCAACCCACCGGCACTCCTGAGCCAGAATCCTCTGCTGCTCATGAACGGCCAGCCTCGGGTTTTTATCGATAGTGTAAGAGTGCAAGATGTTTAAATAATCAATAACCAGTAAATCTATCTTTACTTCGTGTATCTTCTCACAAATTGTAAGCTCTTTTTGAATGTCCTGGATTGTCCGGCACCTGCTTCTAGGTACAAAGAACAGTTTATTGGGGAAATACTGCATCAACTCCAGACATTCCTGATACCTTTCCTCTTCATCCTCAGTAAGGCACCCATTCCTGAGCCGCTTCAATGATATGAGGGCATAACGGGCATCAAACCGCATTGCGTTCATCTGCTGCGACATCTCGATACCCGCAAACATCACATTCTTACCGGCAACAAAAGCGTTATGGGCTATGGTGTTTAGCATAGCCGATTTCCCAACCCCGTGCCTGGCCACGAAAACAAACAGCTCCCCGGGCCTTATGCCGCCCACAGCATCATCGAACTCCGTCAAGCCGGTCTTTATGCCACCATATTTATCCGGGTTTGATTTCAGTTCAGCGTATGACTCAAGCCTTTTCTGCATAAAGGCCGGGTCATTGACTGACATAGTAGTTTCTTCAGCGCGGCTCGCAAAAAATGCTATATCCTGTATGTCAGTCATAAGTGTCTGGAGTGCCACCTCCAGACTGCCCGGCTCGTTGGAATCGATCCTGTCCAGAGCGTTGTTTATAGCAATTTTGGTCTTCAGAGCTGCCCGGTACCGCCTGAGCTCCTCAATCCAGTAGTCTATATCATCGACATGATCAATCCTGGCTCTCGAAGTCGCTTTGTTGAAGGCCTCAAGCACTGCGCTCCGGGTGGATTCATTGTCCGGGAATCGTTTATCCAACTCGTTTATTAGTTGGTCTACACCCGGGAGTGAGCGGTAGCGGATGCACGAGGAGAAAAGAATATCAGCCAGCTGTGAGTTGGCTTCTGTTCGAAACCAGTCCGGGGAGACGCCGCTGTGAATTACCCTGTCGCAGTTATCCCTGGAGGATGCCGCAAAGGCTAGAATTTTTTCTTCAGTCAGTGCGTTCAACCCACTGCATCCTCCTTTACAGGGTGTAAGGGGGCACGCCCTGAAGAGATATCACTATTGACGACTGCTGAATTTTATAAGCTATAGCTGAACCGGAGAACCCCCATATCTCATATTTTTGCAGAAGGCTATATGTACCGGCGTCTTTTCCCAAACTATAGTAGCTTGTGATAAAAGTGGGGAGGCGGGCATCTACACGGTTGGCAACGACTGTGTTTAGAAGACCCACCGTTGCATCAGTGCATACCTCTGAACCGAGGTCATCTAGAATGAGGACTCCATCGAAGTTTATCAGGTCTTCTAAAACATAACCGTACGGGTCGTCATATTCATCGCCGGAGAATGTAGAGGATACTTTTTGTCTGTATGTTGAAATCATCCTGGTTACGGAAGTATACCTGTATTGTCTATTGAACCTCCTCATGATCTCCTGAGATGTGGCCACAGCCAGATGCGTTTTCCCTGATTGAGGCGGTCCGTAAATGTAAAGCCCGTAACCGGCTCTGCTCAACTCGTGGAAGTTGTCCAGATACTGCCTGCATGTTTCAACCGCCTTCGCGCACCTGGAATGCCGTGAGGTATTGAAAGTGTCAAGTGAAGCGGACTCCAGCCAGCCTGGGGGGAGTCCGGAAGCTTCGAAGGCTTTCTGCTCCAGCTCTTTATGGTCGCGCTCGAGCATATACTCGCACCTCGTCGTGTCGAAAATTATAGCCCGCCTGGCTTCACTTTTGCTCCTGTTGAAGACCTGAGTCAACCCGGGGCATTTTTCTGTGCCCAGAAACTCTCCGTCTTGAGATCTGCACTGGCTGCAGGTATCTAGAATCCTGAACGTGTTATTGAGGAGGGCATAGCGTGGCTGCTTCAAAGCGTCCTGAAGCCATTCATCTTCATCAAGGAAGCTCAAGTTCGAGTTGGGGAATCTCTGTTTGAACTCCCCAATCATATTCAATATCCTCTTCGTCAGCTCGCTGCTTTTTTCTTCTGGTGCTGAAGCATTCATCGCCGAAACGCCCTTCCAGCTCACGCTGATTTGGTTTCAATGACCTGGCCTGCTCATTCTGGACCCGGATAGACCAGCATAAGTTAAATACGCAGTCATCATCCTCGAGATCCAGCCTGTAATAATTTCTTTTATACCACAGAGAAAAAACTACATAGGGGGGAGCCTGATTCTCACCGGCCGCGACCATGCCCAGAGTTGAGAGCGACTTAGACTGCTTCACCAGTCCATAATAGTAATCAACAAAGTGCTTTAGGGCGCTATCCGGTAACCTGGCTGACTTGAAGAAATCCCTGATTTCGATATACCGCTCTATATCCTCAGGGTAGGGCTTGCGGTTCTCCGGGTATGGGGCATCCAGAAACTCAGCGTATCTTTTTTTTACCCTCGAAAAAAATTCCTCAAATGTCATGGAGCGGAGAGAACGACATAGTCACCATATCGATTATTGTTGACATACAAACCAAGAGCCCTGGCGACAGCATCACTGCAGTCTATCTGCCTGACCCTGGGGCTATCTTTATACAGCTTACCTGTATCGGCAACAATGACAACGCAATAGTGGTATCTGCTCTTACCTTTATACCTCAAACACAATCTTGTTCCAAAAGGAAAGGCATTCGACGCCACTCTGTAACCCGAATAGTGCAAGTATTGCACCCCGGAGGCGCAGAACCGGTTGTTGAATCTGGGGTGGTATGTGGTGGCGATAAACCTTCCACGTTTCCCGTTAGCCGAGTTAAACAAGAGCTCTACAGTCGGCCCAACTCCGTGCTCTCTTTCTATCTCAAGAACTCTTGCAGCCAACGCCCCCCCACGGCTGGTCTGAGGAAACCGTCTGAGCAGCGCTTTCCTTGCCTCCACCAGTGCGGTGCCTTCAGGTTTTCTCTGCAACCCGTCAATCTTCTGAACACCGGTGTGCTCCGCCACCGGCTTCCGGGTTAAGACACTGTTAGCCGTCCTGGCAGCCGAGCACAGAATCAACAATGCGGCCAGCGGTACCGCTAACATTCGCATAATAATACCCTCTATTTCTCCAATATTTACGTTACCCTCTGTAAATCCTTTGTTAATGTCTATAGTATCATGGGTTTTTGGAGTAGGCAACCTTCAAATCGGAGAAGACTTGAGGGCATATCGAATTAAGGATATCCAGGACACTGGATGAGAAAAGCTGAAACTCCATGTCGGCTGCAGGGTCCAGGCGCTTGGTAAGAACCTCCCTCCAGGCACGGAAGTTACCTGTCACAACAATTCTGGTCTCAGTAGCATTGGGGAGAACGGAGCGAGCAGCCTCTCTCGCCCTTTTCCGGCGTTCAAGTTTTGTCATCGATGTGTCTTTACTCAACTTGTCATCGAGCTTGCGAACAATTTCTTTATACGTCTCTCTGCATTTGACACAGCAAGTGAGAACCAGATCCTCAAGTTCCTTATCGCCTCTTATAATCGGAGGTATTACAAAATCACTCTCACTTTCATCAACGTAACGCTGGCTTAGCTGTGAAAAAGAAAGATGTCTGTGACGTACAAGCTCGTGGGTAAAGGACCTGGAGACACCGCTCACAAGAAAAGTTGCCGAGGCGTGCTCCAGAACACTGAAATGCTGATGCTCAATCAGGTTTGAGATGTATTGCTCCGTTGTCCTCCCGGACGGATTGGACCAGGACTGGTAGCAATTCCTGCCAGCCATTTCAATCAAGGTGGCCGGGTTTGTTTCCACTGGCCTGAAACCGGCCTGCTGTACCCACTCCGGAACAGGCAACATATCCGTGACAGCTATAAGCTCAACCTTCACTTGTATCCCCCTCTTTTTCCTCCACTACGAAATCACCCCTCATTTTGCATCCTTTAAGAATCCAGTTAGATATACGCTCTGCATATTGAATGCAAAGGCCGCATTCGTCCTCCACCGGCATAGACCCGCTGCATACCAGGTCCACAGCCGCCTTCAAAGCCACCTGTCTGGATATAAGATAGTCTCTGGGATCGATAATCAGATATCTTCTGTTCACTGCTCAGGCCCTCTGTTTTAATTGCGCAGCAAGATTTTATCCTACATCGAAGGTTTATATTCTATACAGACAATTTCATACTTATCGTAAAAATCTTTTTCCGATACCGGTGATTCAAAGCCGTCTTCATCGATAACAACCCAGCAGACCGGGAGTGCCAAGACCTCACCACCGCGGGTGTTGATCTTCATGGGAGCGTGCTCCACCTTATAAGCATTTATCACTTTTTGCCGACGTCTGATTTTTGCTGTAATCATATCCACATCATCAGCCTTCTCATAGCTTCTACAAGTTTAGGGTCAACCTGAACATCTTTCTGTGTGTCAGCTTTCTTCCTGATAAAATAATAAGGATCTTTCTCCTTAAGCTGTGCAACCCTTCTCTGAGCACACAGCTTTGAAGCGCATTTTCTTCCACACGTTATTCTTTTAGAAAAGTCTTTCATCTCCTCCCCTGCTCTTTTCCTCAAAGGGGCACCGCAAAATTCACAAAACTTTTCTGACTGTTTCATTAAAAATCTCTCCTCTACAAATAAAAGATATCTGGTTTCCACCTTTTATTAAACTCTTCAAATGAAGGTATTGAAAGTATAAATGGGCTTTTTAGTCGGCACACCTCCTCGATTATAGGTTTTAAATTTCTTTGGTAGAACACCCTGGCATTCCGGCGTTCCTTTGGTTTTGCTTCCAGACAGTGCATAACCGTTTTTAAATGGTCAGGGTGCTCTTCATAGTATAAAGCCGCAGTCAACTCATGGGGTTTGTACTTCATTACAAGAGGCGTTATATCCTCAAGAGCTCCTGCGGGAACCTGCAGGCCATCCCAGTAATCAGAGAGGACCTTAAGGAAACCACTTTGAGAAAACTTTAGCCGGTCTTCAAAAAGAAGAGGCCAGTCTCTGTCCCCCCATTTCACTTTTTCTGTAATCCTGTAGACACCCTGAAGCTCGGGTATATCCTCGCCTTCCACATCAAGTGTCTGTTTGTACTTATCATATCCTGACCACGCCCTTCTAGCCCTCCTGATACCAAAGACCCCGTTGCTTTTCACATCAAAAAATATACTTTCTGATTTCGTTGATAATAGAATCGAGTCAGCAATTTTTCGGGCAAATCCTGAGACCGGAGCTCTGAACTGGTAAGTAACATCGACTGATAGAATATCTAACCGGCTGGTGTCCAGACAGGGGACAGAGTACCCAACTGCTCTAATCCAGTAACCCAACGCTTTTGAGGACATACTGCAGTTATCCAGAAACCTGTTATGGCCCCTCAAAACGTAGCCCAGCGTCACTGAGAGCTCAGCTCCGGTCGGTTTAAATACAAGGTGCCCCAGGGGGATGCCCGCAAACGGGCCCTCTCTTGCAGAGTCCAACGGGCAGGTAGAATCCTCCGGGTGCCCGCACCTTCTTTTACCCCGTCCCCGTGAAGGAGCAACTTTTATCTGCTTCAATACTCCTGATTTGTAATAGGAGCAGACGTAATAAAAACCTAGCCTGTCCAGGGCTTCCTTTACGGCACCCAGAGATGATAAGTTCTTTTTGTAGGGGCAGCGTGCTGTTATTGTATCCGCAAAGGCCAAATCCTTTTCTTCCTTGAACCATATTAAAGATTCCGGTTAAAGCTCGAAGAAAGGATCTTTTTCCGTAGGGATTTCTAATTCCAGCTTTGTTTGTTTTAAAGGACTGTCTTCGCAGATTTCGTAGAAGTTGCATGTCTCGCAGTATTCGATACTTTCCGTAGTGCTGAAATGCTTTTCGTCTTTAGGCTTGTTCTGTTCTCTATCTTCTACGTATGAGAGCATGAGCTGTGCGCTCTCAAGAAGAGACTTCTTACAATGTTCGACAATCTTAGAGTCTAACAGTATTGTTGATACTTCAGGGTATTGTCTAGATGATGTGTTGCCAAGATAAACAAGATTTATGCTTATATTTTCAACAGGTATATCGTATAGTTTTGATACTGCCAGAGCGTAGAACGTGGCCTGGTCTACATCTTCTGGTTTTTGGGATCCTGTCTTCCAGTCAATAACATAAACCTTTCCCTCAGAATCACGGTAGACTACATCGGGTAATACGTAGCAGTCAACCCCCTCTATGGGTACAGTCTTAAAACGGTCACTTTCTGAATCCAGAACCAGTACGTCCAGCTGAGGCCCCGAAACTAAATTTAGCCAGTACTCAGAGCTAAAGAAACGCTTAAGAATCCTCTGTATCTTGTCCCTCTCTCTGGCTCCGGGTTTCGCCGGGTGGTCATAATAGTATTCACGAAGTATTATTGAGTCTTTACTCCAGGTGTTTTTTAAAACTTCTTTTGATGCCGTCGAGTTGAACTCAATGATTTTATCCCACTCCTGCAATACCTCCTCTATATACTTACTGCAATCCCCCTCCAGCGGCTTTCTCAGAACAACGTGGTCTTTAAAAGCGGCCTCTATGGCTGAATGTACCAGAGTCCCCACAAGGAAGGACCCCTGGGTCATCTTAGATAAAAAATAGGCTTTCCTGGATCTTTCGGGGGCTGAGCGGTCCCAGCCCCCCCACTTTAAGTAAGTGTGATAATAATACTTCCTCGCACACTCTCTAAGCAGCGATCTCCTTGAGGAAGACCAGGAAAATTTGTTAATCAAGGAGCTCATCAAAATCCTCCTCACCAATCAACCTCATCATCCGCTCCTCCAGACCTTTCTTGAGCTCAGAGTTTTGAAGGAGAATGTTAGACATCTCACGCATCATATAGGGGATATCAGTTGTCGTTGCACCTTTAATAACTCCGGCGTCCATAAGTATCAGGAAAAAAGTACTTAGCCAGTAATCGTTTGCGAGCTCCCGGTTAAAAATACCCACGTCGCATAGTATGTTAGCAACCTCCGAGGCAGTGAAAAAGCCTATGAGGAAAACACAGAAGCTGCGCATGGCATCATTCATTGTTTTCCTCATATATACTACACGTTGTTCCGGATCGAACTTTATAAACGTCTCTGGCAGGTCATCTGTCTGGATTATCTTAAACTTCAGGCCTGAGATTCCGATCTCCTCGGGGACCACAAGCCTGTCCGCCGGGGTGGCTTCGCAACTCAGGAAGGAGGCTAAATGAGAGGGGTCTTGATGGTCGAACAATAGCTTTAAACATCTCTGTCCCTCCTTGGACTGAAGCGCATCCAGAAACTCCTGCATCCTTTCAGACAGCACTGGTAGTGGGCCGCTGTATTCCTCCGGCCCCTTTTGCCCTTGAGCAAAAGACATTGTTGTATCCTCCCACATGGTTTAAGCCTGTCATGGCCGGGGAATAACCTGTTGGAGAGGTTGCCGCCGCGCCGACGTCAGACTTTCTGGCAGCAATGATATCACGGACTCCGGCTGCCTGCAATAGGTTGGAACAAAAAAATCTCTAAAATTTTTTGCCCGCTAATGTGCGAACGATTCGCAAGTTATCCGGCTTATCCCCGGTAATCCATAAGGTTGACCTGAGTGCTCTTCATCGTTGAAGCAATAGCAGGCTCGCTCTGATAATACTTCAGCCGGGCCTTAGCCTGACTGGGGAACCACTTGTTCCCCAGGTCGATTATGTCCACAAGAATCGCTTTGGACTTACCCGGATACGGCCTCAGAACCCGCCCCTGCTGTTGAATGGTGATTACGTTGGATCTGTAGGGTTGCGCCGGGATCATAAATGAGGCTGGCGGGCAATCGATCCCTTCATTGTAAATTGTTGTGCAGACAACGACCCCGTACTTTCCCGACTCAAGGTCCTCAAGTACCTCTCTTCTTACCTCAGATGTATCTTTGCCGTAAACAAAGGCGCAGTCCGGAATCATATCTGCAATCATTCTCCCCTGATTTATGTTCGTGCACATTACTAACCCACGGTAGCCTTTGTTGGCTAAAGTGATAGCCCACTTAGCTATCATGCGGTTGCGGGTTTCATTATTCCAGATGTAGTACTTCTGAAACCGCATGAACTCTTTGGATTTACGCGACCTTTCCGCACTCTCAAAGTCATCCCACTCCTCCTCCAGGTACAGGTCATTTTCTTTCTCTTCGTAATACTCCTCGGGCGGAATCCAGCCTGACGCATCCACCGTTATCCGATGAAGGGCTGGCGGGCACAGATACCCGTTCTCCACCATCCAGGTTAGCTTCCTGTAGTATATGATATTCGATATGGCCCCCCAGATCTCAAGGTCATCCCCCTGGTCTCTGAACGGGGTCCCGGAGAAGCCTATTCTGTATTCTGCATTGGGGCAGGCATTGGCGCAGGCCTGGACAGTGGCGGCGCGAATATGATGAACCTCATCAACACAGACAACGCGAACGTCTTTCAGCCAGCTGGCCAGCTCCGCGTTTCCTTTCTTGACCTCTCTGCTCAAACTATCTGAGATGGCCACCGTAATGTTTTCAAGAGCAATCTTACCATCCCCGATTGTCCCCACCGGCATTCTTAAATTAGTCCTGAGAACGTGGGATGTCTGCCTCAACAGGTCTTTAGAATGGTAGACGACGACCAGGACATTCCCCATGTTGAGCTGGCGGATAAGCTCGCACATAATCATGGTCTTTCCGGTCCCTGTCGGTAACTGGATGATTCCGCGTTTCCTGTCCAAAGCAACATCCACCGCCTCAAGCTGGTAGTCCCGCAGCTGCACTCCCTTTATCTCATCCAGGGCATTTAGGGTTTTAACCGGCGAGGAAGACTTGAAAGCTGAAGAGAAGGTTACGTCAAAGCCCATGTCCCGGAGTGCCTGAACAACCAGCGGCTCCAGCCCTGTCGGGTAGGTCCGTTCCATACCCTGCCTTCTCTTAAACAGGTTCACGTACCCATCCCAGTTACCTTTTTTGTAAGCTGGCATGAACTGGTAACCGTCTACGCGGTAGCGGGTAGCCTGCTGGATGCGGTCGAACACATCCCTCGGGAGGGGCGTCACCACGCGGCTCAACACATTTCCACGCTCAATCAAGATAGCCAAAAAAGAAACCTCCAGGGCACAGTAGTCGGGGTATTGTAGCACGTGTACCCGAAGGGTGTCAAGAGCAGAAAAAAACCGGCAATGCTTTGAGAACATAGGTATTGAAAAATTCGTTAAATAAATGTATAAATAATTAAAGGCAGGGTTTTGGTCTATAAACCTTGAACACGAAAATGTATAACGACTTTGAAAGACAGAAGAGAGAAGAAAGGAAGATAAAACCCGGGAAAGACCCCAGGTTTAAAGATCTTGGCCTGTCTGAAAGGGAAGCTTATTACATTATAGACTATTGTAAAAAGTTTACAAACATAAGAGACACTCTGGAGGATATACTCCAGGAAGCCCTCATAGGTTTACACGAAGCTTTTTCAAAAAATCCCCACATTCGCCATAGAATGGGTTTTATAAGAAGCGTTGTCCGCAATACTATAAACGCCAGGGTTGTAAGGATAAATAAAAAGGATACTATCTATAAGAGTAAGAACGACGCATTTCTGATAGAAAACTTTTGTGAAGGAAACTGGACTAGTTCCGTTGTTGATAGAATAAAAGGGCTGGCTATAGCTGAGTTAAACTATGAAGGAACAGTATTCGACCTTTCTGAAAGACTCCAGGATGACCTGGATTTTATAGTGCAGGAAATTGAAGAGCATGGAAGATAGCGATTCCACATTTGATGCCGGAGAAACTGGTGGTCAGGCCGGGGGTGAAGACCGGGAGGACACTGCCGGTAACACACAGAGCTGCCCCCTTGGTTTTGAAAGCCTGCCGCCGAAGTTCAGGCCGAAAAACCATAATGAGGATAGCGACGATTCTGATGACGATGACTCCCCACATCTGAGGTCTCTTGCCAGAAAGGTTGATGAGGAAGTCTCCCGAATAATCCTCGAAGCCCAGACAAAGAACATAAAAGAAGTAACTCCTAAAAATATTCAAAGGCTGAATCAGCTTGCCAACCTTTACGGAGCCTCATTCAACGATGAAGAAAGCCTGAACCGTTTCAGGGATTTCTACCACTCTGCGTCCCTTCGTCTGGATCCCCTGGTAAACGAATGCGCCGTCCTGCGTATGATTATGGCTGAGGAGGCAGCAAAGCCTTCCCGGGCAAAAATGGCTGAAATACAACGAAAGAGGCGGGACAGCGCGGGCATCAAGGATGAAGAAAGCTACGTTAAAAGCTCTTTTCTTGAAGAGGCGGTATACGTCGTCCTGAACTCAGCCCAGAAAAGCCTGGATCTTGACGAGGATACAGTAGAGAGCCTTCTTACCGCGCTGGTGAATGGCTTAAGCCGGAAAATCGTACGTTACGGGGATGAGCGTGTGGAGAGGTTTATGGAGGAGGACAACCCGGCGCTCTGGCGGGATGACACCCTGATAACCAAACTAGCCTCAGCCATCACCAACATTGAAAAAGCAAGGCAGACAATTCAGGATTCCCTCCACAAGGCTCAAGTTGAGGTAAGGTTTAACCTTCTTGTCCACCAGGTGCTTAATATCCTGGACAAGAAGTGCAAAGACAAGCTTCTTCTTAGAGATGTAGCCCTGGCTATCCAGGAGCTGGCCAAAGAAGAAGAGATTGAAGTCGACTGGGTTACAGGCGGGCAGCAGTCCCAATAAGGAGAACTAAGAGATGCTCAGGAAACTCATTTTGTTTGTTGCCGGTGTTATTTATAAGCTTCTGTGGGACATTGAGTATAAACCGGTAAGCCGGGAAACTGAAGAGGACCAGTTAGATGAACCTGATTTCAGTAGAGGCTTATCCGACCCTGATGAGATCCCGCTGAGTCAAGTCGGCCTGTCTGAAGAAGCCGTAGAGATGAGCTACATGTGGCTCGATGAGATATCCTCATACGCTGAGACAATTGCCAGAACCAGAGCAAAGCACTTCATGCGTCAAAACGCCGACGCCTCAGATGTCTCTATCGCGTATGCGACTCTGATGGACCCTCAGACAATAATGAATATTGGTGTTATGGTGAACAGGAAGATTAACGCAGCCAATGCCTTCTGTATGACATCTGAGGACTTCAGAATCAACGACTCCAGTCTCCCGCGCCAGGATGACTACAGGGATGACGATGAACGGTTGCAATAATGTACATACTGTATCACGCAAATTGCCTGGATGGTACCACTGCGGCGTGGTGCTACTGGAGAATATACGGGTATGATGCTACATTCAAACCGGTAACATACTCCACAATGGAGAAGGTATTTTTCAGCCTGGCCGAATCCGCTACCGAAACTGATGAATACGGAAACCAGTTCATATTTCTGGATTTAAATGTTGACCGCTGCCTCCCACAGGCTATAAAGTATAAAAAGCAAAACGGCCCTGCATCTATCCTGATAGTAGATCACCACGTATCCAATAACCGCAACGAAAACATTCCAGAAGGTGTTACCGTAGTCTCAGACTTGAAGCGATCTACGTGTAACATAACCTTCCACATGCTTAACCCCCAGGAGAAAAACATACCCCTCCTTGTTGCATACACCGATGATTACGACATGTGGAAGAACAAGTTACCATTTACCTTCGAAGTCTCGGCTTATTTGAACTATTGCACTAATAAAACTATGGAGGAATGGGATTGGCTTAATGCAAACTATTTGAAGAGCCTCCCAACAGAAGATTCCAGAATTGTCAGGGAAGGCGCTTACCACCTGGAAAGGATAAAAAAGTATACCAGGAGGGTTACTTCAAATATAAATTATGTCAAAATTTTGAATGAAATAGTACCAGCTGTCAAAGCTTACAAGCATAAAAGTGAGGTATGCATGGAGCTTAAAAAACTATTTGGGGACGCATTTCCATTCTACGCCGCATACAGCCCTTCAGGAAGGAAAAACGGTCAGGTTCATATCTCATTGCGGTCCGCGTCCCCGAATGTGGATGTCAGTGCAATAGCCTCAAAGTATGGAGGCGGAGGGCACAGAACAGCCTCCGCCTTTATTGTAGCTGAAACAGTGTTTTACCGTGACATGTTGGTGGCTTGATACTCATACTGAACAGCCGGGGCGTAGCTGTATTCCATTTTCTGTCTTGTAGCTTCACAACCCGCACCTGTTAAAAAGCCCAGCATGAAAATTAAGATGGCAGCACTGGCTGTAATAAACATTCTGAAGCCAGGAATCAACCACATAACAGAAGCTAACTCCAGTAACACCGGTTTTTCAGGTTTCGGTAATCCTTGAATGCCATACCTGTAACTAACCATCATGTCGCACCCCGAATTAATGAGTTCTTGGAAGTCCCCTCTTTTCATTTTATCCAAAAACAGTTTTCACCTCTCCAACTTAGGCCAATGGCCATCAGCCATGACCCTGCAGCCTCTTTCTCTTCTTATCTTTTTTTTAAAACCGGTCTTCATACTTGAAGGAAGAAACTATCTCTCTGTAGTTTTCCGGGGGTAGAAGGCCGGTGTAAGGCGCTAAGGCGTAAATCTGATAAAGAGGCTTCCCTTTATCCATAATGAAGTAGTTGAACTCTATAAGACTTTTTGCTGTATCCTCCTCTGATAGCGACGGTATGATGTTATAATAAATCTCTTTACCGCCGATGTTGAGTTTTTTCAGTTGTCTCACCTGCTGGTAAGAGAAGTCCCCGGGAACCATACGCTGGATCAGGTAAGACACATGCCCGATTGACATAGAAAGCGTTGCTGACTTCGGGTAGTACCCGATAATAACCGGCTTACTGTTCAGGTATACCTCCGGGAGAGGATCTGAGCTATCCAGAGAGCAAGAAGCCGTTGACGGCCCGGCTGAGACCTTGGCCACGCCGGACAACCGGTCAGCTCTAACGGAAACAGGTAGGCCACCGTTGGTGGTAAAGGAAAAGGTGTATCCTTTAACTCTGTCAGGCAGGTACCAGAGAACGGCCATATCATCCGGCTGGGCTTCAACCCCGCTCTCCGATATGGCAATGGTAGAACCCCCCTCTGTTTTACTCACCGGGCCGTTCAGGGATGGCCTTAAAAATAAAACGGTCAGGACAACCAGTATAAATAATGCAATCAACAATCTACTCATCTTGCCCCGCCTCTCCTCCTGCTTGCTGAAATGACCAGGGCCTCCTCCGGAGGGGTTGGCTCTCTAATTAGAACCGAAGGAGGCCCTGAACCGGTGATAGCTTCCTATCCACTCTAATCCCTGATTGGCCGCATTTACACAGTGCAGACGGTGCTGCTGGAGCCTTGCTCCTTATGCTCCGCCCTGCGCCTGCGGCCTCTCCTCTCCTCCGGGACCTCTACGGACATCGCGGTCTCGTAGATTTTTCTGGGATCCAGCTTCTCCAGAATCTCCTTTGCCCGCTGTTCCTCCCGTGGTGTAATACCGGAGTCCAGGAGCTTACGGAGAGCCACCAGTGTGTTCATAGTGTGCTTCTCCAGGCTCTTCAAGCGGGCGTACCTGGTACTGTAAGGAGCCACCTTCTTTCGCTTGATCTCATTAAGGCAAGTAATCAGCTCCTCGAGCTTGTCCACGGGCATGGACTCGAAACGCTCTTCGTAGGTCTTTCTTGTTGGCATGTCCTTTTTTTCCTCCTTAATCCGCCTTCCTTTTCAGGATAAGCATCCTCCGTTTTTGTAACGCCGGAGGACTGTAACCCCCGGGTTTACACTCTTATCTTACCACAAATTGTGAGAACTGGAACACTTTACGGGAAAAATTTTCACGTGATTTTTTAGAGAGCTGAAGCCGCTTCTAGCTCCTCAGCATCCACCTCCTCATAGTCAGCATCGATTACTGGAGCAGCATCAACCGCTCCTTCCCCGTTTCTAAACACCACAAGACTTATGTTGTCCTCAAAATTTCTGGCGTAAACCGGCTCTTTCCCCGAAGGAAGCCACAGCTTTGAGTTTTTACCAAAGAAAAGATTGGCAATAGCAAACATCCAGTTGAAGGGCAACTCCACAGGGGAAGACACCGGAAGCTCTACAGGGAACACGATGCTTCTTCCGTCAGGCAGGAAAACCCTGAAGCCCCAGGAGTCTGAAGATATGCTGCACGTCTCAGGCACAGGAACCGGATAGAACGGCTGACCCTCTTCAATCACACTGGTAAACCAGGAGCTGATATGCAAATTGGAGATGTCGATTTCTATTAGCCCGGTGTTGGCGGAGAGAGCAGCAAAGTCCACCTCAGTAAGGGTGACAGCACGCTCCGTCAACTTTATCTTCTGTTGTCCTCCGCCATCCATAGTCAGAATCAGATGGCTGTTTTTAAAGGACCAGCCTTTAACATCTTCAGGGAAATTCAGGATGAAACGGATGTCAGCGTGAGCGCAGGAAAAGGAGCTGGAAGACAAATCCCAGTTCCCGACAACGCACTGACACATATCAGTCAATGTAGCGGCAGCTGTAATGACATCATCGCTTGCCTGGATTACAAAGCTGTGATCCTCCCAGGAACCGATGCCGGTCTGAAGCCTGACTAAATCCCTCAAAACAGACGGGCTCAATTCAAGTTTGGTTGTTTTCTTAGCCAAGGTTTACCTCCTTCATTGAAATGCACATAATACCACCACTGCCGTTGGATGATAATTAAGTTTTTTCATCGAACCGCAGAGGCCAGACTTGCTTACCGTACTGAAAGAAAGCCTGTTTGGACCTCTTTCAACTACATATATTTGACATCCTCCCCGGCCTGACCGGCGGGGCTTGCCGCGCACCGGGTCAGTTTCCAAGACATTTTCGTTTAAGACCGGAACCCGGCGCGGAAATCCAGTAGTGTTTCTTCGAAGTCACCCTTCAACCTGCCGGACTCCATACCTTCATGAAGCTTTTCGGCTTTTTTGCCGAGCACGAAAAGCTCCTTCATAGTATCCAGGCAACTCATCACGATGTTTTCACGTGAATCGTCACCGTCATCACCAGCGCTCAACCTGTAGGAGATCATGATCATAAGCTCCTGGAGGTTGGCGAAGCTGAAGTCCTCAGTTTCCCTAACCAGCTTCTCTATCGTCTCCAGCCCGGATACAGCATCAAGCACTCCCAGGGACTCCGCCTTCTTTAAGATATAATCTTTGCGCATGTCGCTGGAAGGCAGGGGAAAGAGATACACCCTGTCAAACCGGCTGGGCCTGCACCTCAGAGCCGGATCCAGAAGCCCGGCATTATTGGCCGTCGCTATTGTCAGAATACCCTCAACCGAGTCAAACCCGTCCAGAGTCGAAAGCAGTTCCGACAGCTGGGCGTAGCCGATCTTGTCAATCTCTTCAATGAAAACAATGCACGGCGTGATACTCTTTACGCTCCTGTAGGCAGCCGGGAACGACGGGACATGTATAGCGTCCCCGATGAACACAAACGGCACGCCGGTCTCATAGGCTAGCGCCTTGGCCGTTGCGGTCTTCCCGCATCCGGGAGGCCCCGTAAATATAAACCCTCGCTTATACGGGATATTGAGCCTCTCGTACATGTCCCGGTACCGCCCCTCGAAAAACGCCTCAGCCTCTTTTTTGATTCCGGACGTTTCGGATGTCAGTATGAGCTGATCCCAGTTATACGGCGGCTCATCTATGAACGAGAACATTCCCATCTCATACCTGAGAATCCTGGGGGACTTTTCCAGAAGACGCTCCTTCAGGTATGCCACAAACTCCAGGGCCGAATTTTTGTCCCGGGAGCACAGGTATGACTCGTGCGAAAAATCCGGGTCGTGCGTCAGCCCCATGAGGAGCAGGAATTTTTCATTTCGGGGCACCCAGTGCAGCTCCCTGATCCCCGAGCACATCACGTAGTTTACATCCCCGTAATCCCTGCGGAACACCGTTGGCGACGCCGCTTTGTCAACCCACCTGACATCCGGTATATCCACGTCCATCTCCGTGACCGCCGCCAGGGCGAAGCCCGTCAGAAGCAGCGCATACCGGTACTCGGGAAAGCTCTTCATCAAAATTTTCAACGGCCCTGAGTGCTCCAGCATCCCGATTTCGGAGTGCGCTTTAATAAATTTGTTTGAAAAGCCGGACACGTTTAAACCCTCACCTTTCTTCAGCAACTCTTTCGTTTTGCCTTTGTTTCTTTTAATAAACTGTTCCAATGCCTTACCCCCTCTTTATTTTAAATCCTGTTAAACAGACAGTTCATCAATCCTGTATAGCTCACAATCATGTTCTTATAATCACTATCCGACACCTGAACTATACCCATGGACATCAGGTCGGAAACGACCCCGATAACATCCGGCTCCGGCATTACAAGCCTGCGGGCTATAGTCGTGGCCGAGACAGCCGGAAACCGGGATAGAAAGTCGAACACGGCCCTGACGGGGTGGGCCGCCGACTCCGGCATCCTCTCCGCGTCACGGCTCACCGCCGTGCTGATGTCCGCACAGAGGGACACCGCGTCACGTGCCGTCTCCTCAACACCTTTCAGAAAGAAGTCAACCCACGACTCCCAGTCCCCTTCAGTCCTTATGTTGTTCAGCAGAGAGAAATATTCATCGACATGGTTGTAAAGGTAGCGGCTGAGATACAGAACCGCGTCCCCCTCCGCATTAAGGTAACGTTTCAGAATCATGAGAATCAGTATTCGGCCAGTCCGCCCGTTTCCGTCCACGAAAGGATGGATGGTCTCGAACTGAGCGTGGGCTACAGCCGCCTTGACGATGGGGTCGACGTCCGGGCTGTTTATATAGTGATCCAGGTTCGCCATCAGAGGCGCAACAAGGTCTGCGGGAGGAGGGGTGTATGGAGGCTCCTCCGGAGTTGCCCCGAAAACCCGGTTCTGGATTCTCCTGAACGCACCCGGCCCGCTGGAGATATAGCCGGACATCAATATTGCGTGTGTTGACTTTAAAAGCCTGCCGCAGACCGGATTGCTTTTGTCTTTCAGCGACATCAAGGCGTCATCCAGTGCCATTATATAGTCGAACACCGCCCGCTCATCCTGGCCGCCCTCCGTGGCCCCCGTCAGGTATGCCAGAGCGGTCACCGGGTTCGGGTTCATGCGCTCTATCCTGACGGAGCAGATGGCCTCTATCCACCGGCACATGTTCCTGAATGTTTTTCCGCAGTGCTCCTCTGCAGAATAATATAGAGAATTAAAACCCTCTAGACTTGAGAGAGCGGACTGCAGACGTGACGAATCCACCGAAACCGGGGGGTCGGGGGGCAGGTCTGCGGGCACGAACGCCTTTATGATACCCCCCGGCCCCGGCACAGCCGCGTAGCAGCCCGGAACACGCTTAATGGCGGTGGCCTGAACGTTGTCCTTCACCATCGTCAGAGTATCCTCCATCATCGAAGGATCCAGTTGGAGAGCTGCTGCAGCCGGTACAGCCAGACGGCCCTCCAGAGCCAGTCCCCGCACGCTACAGCCATGATATCCGGGTTCGCGACCGCCCATCCAACACTCTGCGGTGTCAGGGGCATCCAGAGCGGTTTGCTGCACCCGAACGGCTTCGGCAGCCAGTGCGGGTAGTACGAGACCGCCTTCCAGTGCCAGCGAAGCGCATCACGCGGCCAAGTCCGCAGCCAGCTGGACACCCGCCTGCGGACACCCCCCGGAACACTGTCCGGGTCCAGCGTGAAGTGCATGGGCAGGTTATTGATCTCCGGCAGTTCGTTGGCCGAGGCCTGCCCGGGAGCCCTCTTCCACAGGACAAAGGCCGCGTTCACCGCCCGCGCCTCATACTCAGGGAGCCCGGACGTCAAATGCTCGGCTCCCTTCACATGCAGCGGGATGTGCTTCAGTGTACTATTCCACACGCTGTCTCTCATTTTGTACACCTACCTTTCATTTAAATGCCCCGGCGTTCGGGTTGTGCGACACCCCGCCGGGGCACCCCTTCGGGCCTCTGGCCCGCACCATGTCGGCAGGCCTCCGTCCGCGTGTGTCCTCCCGGTCAGGGTCACCGGTACTCCCCACACGCTGCTGTCCGGGACCGGGTAACCCCTGCAGAGGCTCCCCGCCTTTCCGGAGCAGCGGCATCTGCCGACCGCCAGCATCAGGTTACTCTATCATCGGGAAAAGTGTCAAGGGGTTCCGGGACATTTTTTTCAATTTTTTTCCCGGCCATCCCGCGCTTTTCCGCAGGAGTTGCACCCGTCCACAAAACCGGCTGCCACGTTTCGTGCCAGCACACGCATCACGTCCCCGGCCGTCTGCAGCCCCGCGCAGTCCTTCATCAGTTTTGCCGAGAACTCCGCGATTGCCATACGCTCCACGGCCTTTAAAGCACGCTCAACCTCCTCCACAAGAGCCGAGCACTCATCCGCATCCGGTGCCAGCGCCGAAAGCGCGTCTTTTATCACGTTCACGAGGTTTTCTTTAATTCTGTCTTTATTTGTCTTAATCATTCAACGTCTAATTCTTAAAAAAGGCATTCACAACTCTCTTGCATTACCCATAAAAGCCTCCACCCCTGTCCAGGAAATTAATTAAACCGGCGTCTACACGTGCATACTCGCAATTCCGGTACTTCATTACTGACGGGCACGTAACCATGTCCATCAGGTCATCGACGGCCCGCCTCAGTTTTAACTTCAGGTCTTCGTGGCCGTCCTCGCCTTCAAACACGCGCGCCCTTACCGTTACGCAGTCCGTGTACTGGTCCCCGTAGCTCACCGTCACTTCCACAATACCCCCCGCAGAATCCCGGAACCTGCCCGCGAAGTCCCGGGCCACCTCCTCCACAACGTCATCCACCTCGTCCATGGCCTCCGAGCACATATCCGTGGCCAGTTTCTGTATTTCATCCGACAGCCCCCTGGCCGACACCAGAGCCAGGCACTCCCCCGCGCTGTCCAAGGGCTTTGTCTCATCATGCACAATAAAGGCTTCTCCGCAGTCCACAAGACGTGCGAGCCGTGCCATTATTTGAGTCTCGAGCCTGTCCCCGCGTCCCTGCCGTGTATCTTCCACCACCCCCCACAGTGAAACATGCCCTGCCACCTCATCCAGCACTCTCGAATTGCACGGCAACTTCAGGGCCACAACCGTCTCGGGCGTGAGCACCGTACGTGAGTCCCCGCTTTCATCTTCTTCAATGTATTTTCTCCACTCATGCGCGAACGAGCACCGGCCCTCCGGTGCCCCTTTAAACAGCGGAGCCACCGCGCTGTCCGGGTAACCCGCCACGCCGCACCCCACTCTGGTCACGAAGAACGTCAGGTCCGGCCTGGAGTGTGCGAAGTCCACGAACCTTTCAATGGATTGTTTTATTGAGTTAATTGTCAGGGGCACAAGTGCCCGGTCCTTTGTCGGTATTGCGTAACAGTGCGCCGGGCGCGACCCGCAATACCCCTCGCTTCTCCCTCTTTTTGCCCCGAAGTACTTGAGCGCCACCCGGGACGCCCCTGTCGTATGTGAACCGCCCATGTCCGACCCGAACACGAACACCTCCCCGTCCCGCGGGTATTTACCATCATCGTGCCACTTAAACCGGCTCATTTTAGTCCATTCTCCTGTAATTTCCCGGGTTTACCAAACACCTACCTCTAAACCATGGCAGGGTTGGCAGGCCTAGCCACTTTTGACGCTTCATCCAGAACTGCCCCGGAGGGTCTTCCGTCCTGTCCACGCCCGTTTTTTACGTGGTCCGTGAACCCACACCGGCCCACGATTCTTAATGCTTCCCGCTCAATATTCTGAGCGGCGTTCAAATCCCTGTCAGCGGTATACCCACACTCACAAACAAACGTGCGGTCACTCAACGCCAGGTCTGACTTGACTACACCACACACTGGGCATAGCCGACTGGAGGGGAAGAAGCGGTCAACTTCCACCAATACGCCACCATACCACTCGGATTTGTATCGTAACTGCCTTAGAATCTCACCGAGCCCGGCATCGTAGAGCGACAGGGCCAGGCGGCGGTTACGCGACATTCCGGCGACATTCAAATCTTCCACGCCGATAATCCGATAGGTGTGGGCGATCTCCGTCGTCATCTTGTGCAGGTAATCCAACCGCTTGTTTGCTATCCGGCGATGAAACGTCGCCAACTTCTTCCTGGCGCAGTTCCAGCGACCGCTTCCCTCTTTTCGGCGGGATAGTTCGCGGCTGAGGCGCTTCAACTTTCTCAGTCTTGAGCGCAGCAGTACTTGGTTCTCGTACCGCTTGCCATCCGAGAGAACAACCAAATTCCTGACGCCCACGTCGATCCCGACTGCCTCTTTTAGATACCTGTGTTCTGGTGGTTCGATTTCTACATTGATAGCAGCATACCAATATCCTCCACTCTCAGAAATAGTGACTGATATAATCTTACCGTCAAACCTCAACGCCTCGGCCATATTGATTGGTTTATCCAACCTTTCCAGCTTGAGCCAGTGGCCAACAGCTCTAACCCTCGCCCCGTCCATTCTAAAGGATAATTTCGATCGCTTCTTGGACTTGAACTTGGGGTAGCCCTTGTTAGTATCACCATTCTTGCACCGGCGAAAGAACATCTTGAACGCGGCATCGAGATTGCGGAAGCCAGTCTCTACAGCACATTTAGAAACGTCCAGGACCCACGGGAACTGCTCGCGCTTGATGGAGTTGAATTGCTTTAGTAAGGTATAAGCTGATGGTTTCCCGCCAGCGGCATATTCTTTCTGCCACTCAGCCAAACCCCAGTTGAAAGCAAATCTTGCCGTTCCGCAAGCCTTGCGCAGGTACTCGGTTTGTTGTGGTGTAGGGTTAAGCCTGATTTTATGTGCTCTTTGCACCGGAGGTTTCCTTACCAATTCCTTCTATAGTATAACGCCCCCTTGTTTCCTTGTCGAGTGTTACGGGTGGAGGCTTATATCGGTATAGCCAGTTATTGAACAACAGTTTTCCCCTCTTCTTTTTTATCCCATAAGAAGTAGTGTCGTACTTCTTCCTCGTCCCCCATACCGAGCACCGCAATACCTCCTTTAATTCTTTTATCCAGCGCCTCCGCACATGACTCAACGTTATTCAGTTTAATGGCGTACGTTTTTTTACTCATTTTTTTATATTTTTTACCCCTCAATAATTACTTCCGACATCCCTGTCTCCTGATCGGCCGCCTGCATGAGCGATTCGACGTCAGCTCTGCCCCCGGCGGCCAGCTCAGCCGCCGTGACAACCGTGCCCATCGTGGGCGTGTATCTCCACACAGACAGATCCACCGCCTCCCCCCTGCGGACTGCGTCCGCGAGGACGGCCATGGCTTTGCTAAGGTCCCCACAGGCCTGCCTGTGCAATTCGGCCGGGGGGCCATCGGGGAACCAAACACGGGTGGTGGGAAAAATGGCATCTCCTTTTCGCGGGGCGACGCGGGCGAGCCAGCCCAGTTCCTCCGCCCGCTGCAGGGCGGAGAAGTCTACAACCTCAAGCCGGTCCTCCAGAGGGCCACCGGCTCGGCTGAGGAAGGCCATGATGGCTGCCGCCCGGGGCGGATCGACGTAATCCACGCGTTTTCTCCGGGATTTTATGCGCTCCGTCTCATCGACGCAGACCGGGACCCCGTTTGCGTTCAAGATCATCCAGGCGGGGCCGCTGTCCGGCGCAGGGCAGGGGTACACCACAAAACCCTTGTCCCCACACATGCCAATTTCCGCGATCCTGATTTCCATTATTTGTCTGGTTTACCATCCCCGCCTGAACCATAGCAGGGATGGAAGGCCGCCTTTCTCCGGCCATTTTGACGCTTCATCCAGAATTGCCCGAAAGCGTCATGCGTTCTGTCTGCGCCCGTTTGTTATCCCTCAAGAATTACTTCCGACATCCCCATCTCCTGATCGGCCGCCCACATGTATTCGTCATTGCCGTCGAGTGCATTGAATTCGAGTGCCATGTAGAAGCCCGGAAACTCCGTGCCTTTCGTGATAACATCTCGAACTTCGGGGTACTTCTCCGCCAAGGCCCTTAAAGCCTTGCCCACCGTAAACGCCACGGTTTCCACATCATCCTTCACCTTAACATCCTTCCAACCCTCCCCCGGTTTTTTCCACTTGCCATCCCATTCATCCCAAAAGATGTTCCCGGTCTGCGGGATGAATGCACATATCTCGAAGTGTGTCATGCGAATCTTCTCAGCCACGTCTTCCGGGAAACTCATGTTCTGGGCTTCCAACACGAAGTCCACCGCGTTTTTAATAGCCTGTCCGAATTTCTTATTCACTTTTTCCTGAGCGGCGTTCAAATGTGATTTCATCTTTTTTACCTCCCGATTCCCCGAAGTAACACGCCCGAGAGCAGTAGAGCCGCAGGTAATAGCGCAGCGGCCCCTCGCCGGGGCGACTGTCGAACGGCTTGCCGCAGCGCCCCGGCGGTAATTCCCGGTCGGCCCGTTTTATCCCTTAAGAATTACTTTCGACATCCCCTCCTCCTGTTCGGGCAACCACATGTATTCGTCATTCCTGTCGAGTGCATTGTACTCGAGTGTCACGTAAAAGCCCGGGAACTCCGTGCCTTTCGTTATAACATCGCGGACTTCGCTGTACTCATCGGCCAGAGCCCTTAAAGCTTTTCCCACCGTAAACGCCACGGTTTCAATATCATCATCTTTTATGTCAATATCATTCCAGCCCTCCCCCGGCTTCTTCCACTTTCCGTCCCCTTCATCCCACACTATGTGCCCGGTCTGTGGCACGTGTGCCCATATCTCGAAGTGTGCCTCGCACATCTCCTCAGCCACGTCTTCCGGGAAACTCATGTTCTGGATTTTCATCACGAAGTCCACGGCTTTCTTAATAGCCTTCTCCAATTTCTTATTCACTTTTCCCTGTTTTACCGAAGCGGTTTTCAAACGTGATTTCTTCTTTTTCACCTTCCGATTTCCCGAAGTAACACGCCCGCGAGCAGTAGAGCCGCAGGTAATAGCGCAGCGGCCCCTCGCCGGGGCGACTGTCGAACGGCTTGCCGCAGCGCCCCGGCGGTAATTCCCGGTCGGCCCGTTTTTATCCCTCAAGAATTACTTGCGACATCCCCACCTCCTGATCGCCCAACCAAATGTACTCGTAATCCACGGGTAGTACATAGAATTCGAGTGTCATGTAGAAGCCGGGGAACTCCGTGCCTTTTATTATAAGATCGCGGACTTCGCTGTACTCATCCGCCAGAGCCTTTAAAGCTTTTCCCACCGTAAACGCCACAGTTTCCACATCATATTTCACATTAAAACTCTTCAAAGTTTCCGTGGTTTTTTTCCACTTGCCATCCGGTTCATCCCAAATGATGTACCCGGTCTGAGGGACGAATGCACATATCTCGAAGTGTTTCCTGCGAATCCTCGCAGCCACGT
>Ga0209809_1000355_pt1 | contig 42294 bp, 28 predicted proteins | sample YNPMSTMetaG_FD_186172 | JGI IMG/M metagenome (GOLD analysis project Ga0209809, IMG submission 186172) | Anoxygenic and chlorotrophic microbial mat microbial communities from Yellowstone National Park, USA - YNP MS-T MetaG (SPAdes) (version 2) ...
TGGTCCGCATGAATCGCATCCGCGAAATCCATCCGCGCGATTTTGTGGCGGTGGTCCAGGCAGGCGTCACCACGGCGCACCTGCAGGCGGAGGTGGAAAAGCGCGGACTGTTCTATCCTCCCGACCCGGCCAGCCGTGCCGACAATACCATCGGCGGCAACATCATCACCAATGCCGGGGGCCCGCGCTGCCTCAAGTACGGGGTCACGCGGGACTATGTGCTCGGACTGGAGGTGGTGCTGGCGGACGGAACCGTGGTGCGGTTGGGCGGCCGGACCCACAAGAACAAGACCGGCTTCGATTTGCACCGGTTGTTTGTGGGGTCGGAAGGTCTGCTGGGCGTGGTCACGGAGGCGACCTTGAAGCTGCTGCCGCTGCCGCCCTTCCGAGCCAATTTGGCCGTCGGCTTTTCGCACATGCGAGATGCGGTGCGGGCACTGCACGCCATCCTGGAAGCGGGTTTTCTGCCCTCGGCCCTCGAGCTGGCTGATGCGTTCACGCTCGAAGCAGCCTGGCGTCGCACCGGCAGCGAGCGGCTGCGCGGTTGCCGGGCTCATCTGATTGTGGAGCTGGACGGGCAAGAGCGGTCCGTTCGCAGCGAGGTGCGACAGGTGCGACAGATCGTGCGGGCGCATCGGCCACGGTTCGTGCAGGTGGGGCTCGGCGCCCAAGCCTGCGAGGAGGTGTGGCAAATCCGGCGCGAATTTTCCTATGCTCTGCGGGACACCGGCCTGACGAAACTCAACGAGGACATCGTGGTGCCACGCAGTCGGTTGGAGGACCTGTTCGACTTTGCCGAGCGCTTGCAGACCAAATACCAGATCGCGGTGGCCTGTTTCGGGCACGCCGGTGATGGCAACATCCACACCAACCTCATGGTGGATTTCCAACAAGCCGGCGCCCGGGAACGGGCCGAGGCGGCCTTGGACGAGCTGTTCTGCCAGGTCTTGGCCTGGGGAGGCGCGATCACCGGCGAACATGGCATCGGTCTGGCCAAACGTCGGTGGTGGCCCCTGGCCGCCGGGCCGGAAGTGATCGAACTGCATCGGCGCATCAAGAAGGTTCTGGATCCTCGGGGGATCCTGAACCCGGGCAAGTTCTTGGAGGCTTGAAGGTCCGGAGGAAGGCGGACGCGCCCTCGGCGGAACAGGCCCGGCCCAGAACTGGCGCGGTCAGGAGCCTCGATCCAGCGCGGGGCTTCCGATTCGCAAAGGGGCCTTGCCTGCCGTACGCCGGTCGTGAAACAGATACTGTTGCGCGTAGCCGGCAAAGGGTCCGAAAAACCGGCGGCCGAACTCGGCGAGCTTCTCCGGGGCAATGGGCCGGCCACCGAAGTACTGTTCGCGCAGCACGCGCGCCACCCAGGTGTCGACGGGGAAAGCCTCGAAAAAGCCCAGACCAAACAGGCACACGCAGTCGGCTACCTTGGGTCCCACGCCCTTCAGCCTCAGCAACGCGGCTCGGGCCACGGGATAGGGTTGCCGGCGCAGCGCGGCCAAATCGAGACTTCCATCCACCACGGCCCGGGCGGCTTCGATCAGGTAGGACGCCCGAAATCCCATCCCGCAACGGCGCAGATCCCGCTCGCGGGCGGTTGCCAACCGTTCCGGCCCGGGGAAACTCCACGCCGGCGGGTGGCCGGCGGGCACAGAGATCGGATCACCCCACTGCCGGCAAAGCCGCTCGATCACCTGCTGGATTTGCTCGATCCGTTTGCTGCTGGACAAGAGAAACGACGCCAAACATTCCCAGGCTGGTTGCCGTAGCAACCGCAGCCCTCGCCACCGGGCCACCGCTTCTTGCAACCGGACATCCTCGGGAAACGTTGCCAGGACGGTCTCCAGCCGCAGATGAACCTGGAGATACTCCGCCAACCAGTCCCAGCTCGGCACGGGGGGAACCGTCCGGGCTCGCAGACCGGTTGGACCGGGCTGCAACTCCACCCAGCGCCCGTTTACCACGCCTATCCAGAGCGAACCGCACTGCCGCCAGCGAAACACCTGGCCGCAGCCCAAGGTGAGGTCCAGATCATAGTCGGAGACGACCCAGCTCTGTTCCGACAGCGAGGGACCCACCGGGCGGAGTTCAGCGCAGGGACCGGCACACATACAACTGAACCCATTGTTGCGGGCGACCGCGCCAGACGGCCGGAAACACCCCCAAACTGTTCACTTCCTCGAACTGGGCGAGCAACACGGCCGGTGGCGGGCCCGGCTGCGGCGCATGCCAGAGCAGCGCCGGATCGAACGGTTGCCGAATCCAGTCGCCGAACCGTATCGGCGACTTCAGCCGTTGCACGAAGATGGCGTGCACCCCTTTGCGATCCTGGTAACCCGGCCAAAAATAGAACTGGTTCTTCGGCCGGGGCGTTGGCAGGCAGTACACTAGCGGATCGTTCGGCAATCCAGACCGCGCTTCGGGCAGGTAAAAGGTCATCAGGCTGGTGATCCCATAGTGATCGCCGATCAGGATCACCGGCCGGCCCTCGGACAGGAGACTCTGGCGGGCCTGGGCGGCCAGGGCCGCCGTTTCTTTCCAGCCGCGCAGGCGATGCAGCGGATCCAGACTGGGCGGCAGAACCAGTCCGGTGGCCCGGCTGATCAGACGGCTGTCGTGCATCGGCACGAGCATGAGAAGTCCCACCGCCAACCCCGCCATGTAGGCCTTCTGATGCCACGGCTGCCACCGTGTCCGGCGGTCCTGCCAGTAGACCGCCGTCAGGCAAAGCAGCGGCAGGATGGAAGGAGCAATCCAGTTCAGCATGACCCGCGAATGCAGTGTCCAAAGCAGATACACGGCCAACACGGGCAGGCCCATGCTCAAGGCGTAGATCAGGCGCGGATCGGACCGGTGGTGCCGCACCGTGCCAATGACGGCCACCACCATGGCGGCGAACCAGACCGGGTTCCACAACATCGCCTCCCCGCCCAGAAATTCGCCCAGGTACCGCAGCGTGAATTGCCACGGTTGTCCGGCCCCGGCGTCCTCCGCCACGTGCTGCACGGTGACCCAGCCATGCTGCCAGTTCCAAAGCAGCGGCGGCAGCAGGCAGACTGCATTGATCAGGAGGGCCACATAGGGCCCCGGCCGGCGCAAATGCACGCGCGCCGCCGGCCACAGGACAAACCACATGGCCCAGCTCAACCATTGCATCAGGGCGGTGTATTTGCTCAGACTGCCCAGGCCCATCCAGAACCCTACCCACAGCCAATCACGCGTGCGGCCCTCGGGCCCGGTGGCACGCCATCCAGCCACCATGGCCAGCGTCCAAAACAGCACGTTCCACGGATCCACCGTCATCAGGGTGCTGCCTACCGCCAACAGGGGTACGGTGGCCACCATCAGCAGAAAGCACACGGCCCCGCGGGCGCCGATCCACCCGGACAAGAAATGGAGCAGCGTCACGCCCAGCACCGCCCCGATCAGGGGCGCAAAAAATCGGACACCGAACTCCGTGTCGCCCCATAGCGCCGTGCTGACCCAGTGACTCCACGCAATCCACGGCGGCTTGCTGTAGTAACCGAGCGCCGGCCGTTTGGACCACAGCCATTGATAGGCCTCGTCTTCCGAAAGCTGGATGAGGTCGCTGCCCACATAAGCCCAGCGGCCCACCAGCAGCAAGAAGATCAGACCATAGCCGGCCCGTCGCCAGTGCGCTGCCTCGATCAAACGCTGCGCAGCGGGATCGGATGCGACTCCAGTGCCCGTGGGTCCCACCGGCTCCGGCCAGGGCGGAATCAGGCGTGGACAGCGCGCGTGCCACAGGGGGAACCAGCGGCGCCCCACCCGGCTCCACACCTCCCCCAGGGCCCAGGTGCCCGCCAGCGCGTAGCCGCTGCCGAGAATGGCTCCGGCCAGAACATCCGAGGGATAATGCACCCCGTTGTACACGCGTGAAAACGCTACAGCCGCCGCCAGCGGCACCATGAAGCGCCAGCTCTGCCGATAGTACAGGGCCAGAATTGTCGCAGCGGCGAACCAGTTGAACGCATGACCGGAGGGCATGCTCTTGCCGCGGTTTTGTCCACTGCCCACGCGAGATTCAACCCCCTCCAGAGCAGCAAACGGTCGGGGCCGGCCCACGGCCTTCTTGAGCGTGTTGCAAACCAGGCCATCACCCACGGGCAACAAGAGGAGCAGCAACAGCAAGCAAAGACGCGCCCGCCGGCCGCCTCTCCAGAGCATGACCGCTGCCAACAACAACACCGTCGGATAGAACAGCGGATGCCCGCTCAAGATCGGCATCAACCAGTCGAACAGCGGGTTGCGCGCCTGTTCGTAGACCAGCCGGAACAGGGCCGTGTCGAGTGCCACCAACGCGTCCATGCGCAGTGGAATCTAGTGTGAAAGTCCTCTGACCCGCAGCGGAAAATCCGCGCGCCGGGCCGCGGCGGGCCGGTCACGGGCCAGACCCAGGGGTGGCAAAGGCTCGCGGCGTCTGGCCGGGGCCGGACGGTATGCTCGAACCGGCGACCAGTCGCAACCGAGGAGCCGGCCCTGCCGGGGGGGCGCCGGCTCTAACCGGCGCAGAAGCGCCCGGAAGAGCGGAGGATCAGTTGGATCGAGGCCTCCTCCGTGAGCTTCGCCGGATCCAACGGGGCGGGGTTGCTGAACCGGACAGCCCGGGAAGTCGCGGGCGGCTGGCGGACCGGCTGCAGGGGTTAAAACACCTCGGCTTTCACCCCGGCCACGACCCGGACGGTCTGCGCAATTCGGGACAGAGACCGCAACGGCAGGTGGGAATAGTCAGATTTGGGCGAGGGCCGGGTAGCCGAATAGATCTGAACCAGCTCGATCTGAGCGCCCGCCTGTTTGAGTTCCAGCAGGCGTCGCGCAAAGGCAAGGATTTCCTCTTCCGGCGGTTCTTCACCCCGGATGGCTGGAAAGAGACTCTGGATGATGATGGGGCGTTGGCGGCCAAGCATGAGGATATTGCGCAGGATTTTTTCCAAGGGCACCTGCACATTGCTGACCTTGTCCAAATAGGTCTGCGTGCCGCCGTCCAGCTTGGCCCAGATTTCGTCGCTCCGGGTAAAATGGCGAAGGCCGGCCTGTACCTCGGGGCGATCCAGCTCGGTGGCATTGGTGATCAGCACCAGTTTGAAAAACTCCCGCAATGCCCGGACGTGAACAACCTCTTCGACCGCCTCAGCAAAGTTGGGGCAGAGAGTGGGCTCGCCGTCCCCGCTGAGCGCCACATGCTTCAGCTCCAGCAGCTCCCCCGGCAGGCTGCGATACGGCGGGCGCTCCCGCAGGAGTCCCCCCCGGACGAGGTCCAGGGTGCGCTGCAACTCCGCAGCCATGACCCGTACGTCCAAATGCGTTTCGCGCGGCGGAATGCTCCGGTTGACTTCGCAGTACAAACAGTCGAAGTTGCAGCGCTTGTCGGGGTTCATGTTGATCCCGACCGACAGGCCGCGGGCGCGTGGCGAAATCACCACGTAAACGAACCGGTTGTCCAAAAAATCCCGCGGCGCGCCAAAGGCCGTCTCGGCAGAGAGGATCGGTCCCCGCGCAGCCAGGAGGGAGGCGGCGCTGTCGGGGCTGGATGCGCCCGGGGTTTTGTCCGTGTCCGTTCGCACGTTTGACACGGGCAACTTATTAGCAGTGTTAGGATGCTCCTACACTGGGGTTGGCAAAAAGCGCGCATTTTTTGACCGGTCCACCGACCGTGCCGGGTGCCTCGGTCCCGGAGCGGCTCGGGCGCGGACGAGCCGCCGTTCTGCCGAAAGGTGTCGCGACGCATCTCAACGTCGGGCCCGCGGGAAAAGGCGCGCCCAAATGCCCGGCCAAGGGTAAAGCAGAACGGTGCGCGCGATCCAAGTGCGGACCTCTGCCCGCGGGACTTTCACCCGTTGCGCGGGGTCGAGGGGGTTGGAGTGTTGGAGCGCGGCCAGCGTACGGGCGCCAATCAGAAGCGGCCAGGCACAGGCCAAGCGCAGCCGAACCTGCGCGCGCGGCAGCATCAGGGTGTATTGCCAACCTTCCTCAAGTCCTTTCAGAGCTCGCTGTCGCCATTGCTCGTAACAGGGCTGCAGCCGGTCCCAGGTGTTCGGCTGTAACAGGTCCGCAGGGCTTAAGCCGACATCCTGAAGTTGTTGCCGCGGCAGGTAACATCGGCCTTGGCGCAGGTCTGTGGCCAGGTCGCGGAGGATGTTGACCAATTGCAGGCCCTTGCCGAATTCCACGGCCCTACGCAGGGCGTCCGTCTGTTCCCAAGCCACCTGGGGGAACAGATGCCGCTGGCAAACACGGGTCCAAAACTCCCCCACGCAACCGGCCACGCAGTAGGCGTAATGTTCCAGATCGGCGGCGGTTGGCAGGGCCTCGACGGCCGTACCCGGACTGATCGCACCGAACCGGACTAGGTCGGCTTGCTGGCCTTCGAGGATCCGGGCCAGTACGCTGCGCACCTCTGTGCGGTCGTGGGGCTCCAACATCTCGAGCAGGACCAGGGTGCGCGGCCAGTGCAAGAGGAGTTGCCGTTCCGGGGAGGGGACTTCGGTCAGTCGCTCGGGCTCCAGGATCGGATGGGAGGGCGGCCTCCGGCCTTGGATCTGATCGGCCATGCGTTGGAGGGTTTGGAGGCCCTCCGACACGGGCAGGCTCCGGGTGTCGGCTACCGTGTCCGTGCTGCGCGCCAGCAGATAGGCAAGGCCGATGGGATTACGAACCCGCCGCGGCAGGGCGCGGAGACTCAGGTAAAAGGAACGGGAGGTGGCGCGCAGCAGGCGCCAAGCTTGAGACGTCATGGCAGGGCAGAAACACGGTCGTTGCCGCACCCAGCCCGATTTTGCAGTGGCTGGCACCGAAGCAGGATGCCGATGCGACCGACCGTCGTAGCGGTCAAGCCGTGAACCGGGACGGTGGCTTGCAGGGAGCAGCTCTCCAAGCCGCGCCGCAGGTGGCAACATGGGTCAACCTTCACTGGAGACGTCGTTTCCATCGTTTCAACTGTCGGGCCACGGCTCTGGGACCGGGGCCGCCCGGCAGTTCGCGGCGGCGCAGGGCCGTGGACAAATCGAAAACCTCCAGTACGGACCGGTCGAAGTGCGGGGAGATGGCCTGCCACTCGGACAACGGCATTTGGTGCAGCGGACAGTTCAGTTGTTCGGCCCGGGCGACGGCCGTACCGACCAGGTGATGGGCCTGGCGGAAGGGCACCCCACGGCGGACGAGCGCTTCAGCCAGGTCAGTGGCCAGCAAAGCCGGGTCCGCCACCGCTGCGGCGCAGCGGTCCGGCTGGAACTGGATCTGGCCCAGCATTCCGGCCATCAGCCGGGTGCAGGAGCGCACGGTGTCTGCGGTATCGAACAGGCGTTCCTTGTCCTCCTGCAGATCGCGGTTGTAGGTCAGCGGCAGTCCTTTCAGCAGCACCAGAAGCGCGGTCAGGTTACCGATGACGCGGCCTGACTTGCCACGGATCAGTTCGGCCACGTCCGGGTTCTTCTTCTGCGGCATCAGCGAGGAACCGGTGGTGTAGGCATCGCCGATGCGGATGAAACCGAATTCAGCGCTGCTCCAGAGAATCAGGTCCTCGGCCAGCCGCGACAGGTGCACCGCCAACAGCGCTGCATGCGCACAAAACTCGACCACGAAATCGCGATCGCTAACCGCATCCATCGAATTGGCACTCAGGCGCGGGCGGCCGCGCTTGTCCACAAACCCCAGCCGAGAGGCCACGAACGCGCGGTCCAGGGGCAGGGTTGAACCCGCCAGGGCACCCGCGCCCAGAGGGCAAACATTCAGGCGTTCGCTACACTGGCTGAGTCTTTCTCGGTCACGTTCGAACATTTCGACGTAGGCCAGCAGATGATGAGCTGCCGAGACCGGCTGGGCCCGTTGGAGGTGAGTATAGCCCGGAATCAGGAGGGAGGCGTTGCGATCGGCCAGCCGCACCAGCGCCCGCATCAACTCCCGCAGATCCTGCAGGAGACCGGCGATTTCCTCCCGCAGCCACAGCCTCAGATCAAGCGCCACCTGATCGTTGCGCGACCGCCCCGTGTGCAGCTTGGCCCCGGCCAGAACCCGACGCGTCAGTTCGGCCTCCAGGTTCATGTGCACGTCTTCCAGTTCCGGTTTCCAGGCAAATCGACCCGCGGCAATCTCGCGGGCCAGGGCGCTCAGCCCGCGGCGGATCTGCTGGTATTCCCGAGCCGTTAACAGTCCCACCTTTCGTAGCATGGCGGCGTGGGCTAGGGAGCCCGCGATGTCCTGGGCCCACAGCCGTTGGTCAAACGTGACCGACTGAGTGAACTCGGCCACTTCCTGACTGGGCCCGGCCCGGAACCGCCCACTGCGTGAGATGGGTGAAGCCGTCGTTTTCTTCATGGTCGCAATGCATGGCACCATGCCGCAGTGTCGCGCTGAAGTCACTTCCAAAGCCGCCTGGGAACGGACCTTGCGTGCCTCGGGCCGGGATCCACGCGGCTGCCGGTTCTTGGACAGATGCGCAAATTCTCAAACCTGTTGGATGGCCAATTTCCAATCGGCCAGCCCAGAGATGGAGGAAAATCGAGCAAGTTGAGACCCCCGCGATCCGACAGCCTGAACGTCTGTGCCACAAGGATCCGCCCCGAAGCGTCTCTTGGGCGCAAGGGCTCGGCTTTTCGCTCCATCCGATCCGTGGCACGAATCGGGTGCAGTGCGCGGCCGGAGTGGTTCGACGACGGCTTTTGGAATGCGCCCTTCTGCAGCGCTCCTTGCCAAGGGGTCAAACCGACAAAGGCGGGGTCTCCATTCTGGCTGGTCATGCCGGCGGCTGGGGATCGGTGTGCCGTGCCCGTCACAATCCTTGCTGGCGTGGCCGGCCCGAGTGGACCCGTACGTCGCGCAGAACTGGCTTTCCAGTAGCGCAGGATTTCGGCCGGTTCTCCACAGTGTACCGGACACTTCGCGTCCCCAACGGCAGCCCAGCATTTGCGTGGCAGGTGGAACCTGCTCAGCGGAGGATTCCCACAGGCCCGTCCTGGGATCTTGGGGTTCCCGAAACTCACGCACCGGCCTCTTACCTTGGGCGGCGGGCATGGCTACCCCACACGATCGTGCGCCCTTCGCGGGCGGCGTCGACGCGCAGGCGGGCGCCTGCTTGTCGCACCAAGGCCCGCGCGTGTTCCGTAAGGGCGGCAATGTGGGCATCGTCATGATCCGGATCGTGATGGAACAGAAACAGGTGCCGGGCCTCGACCGCCAGTGCCAGCGCCACAGCGTCGTCCACACAACCGTGGCCCCAGCCCATGCGCTGCCGGTATTCCTGGCAGTCGTACTGCGCGTCCAAAATCAGTACCTCCACGCCGCGAAGGAACTCCACCAGTTGGGCATCGGCACGTTCGACAAAGGCCGTGTCATGGGTGCTGGTCTGACCTCGGAGGCGCTGCAGTTGATGAAGACGGAGCCGTGGCTCGTGGTCGGGCAAATAGGCCAGCGAACGGCCGCCTGTGGTCAGACGATATCCGACACACAAGCCGGGATGGTTGACTCGGCAAACGGCCACTTGGACCGGTCCCACAGCGAATTGCGACTGACGAAATTCCTCGATCGTGACATTGGCTGGCAGATCTGGCAACCCCACCGGGAAGAAGGGACTTTCCATCTGGTGATTGAGCACGGCACGCAGCCCACGCCGCGCGCCGCGACAGCCCAGGATTCGCACGCGATACCGTGGATCGTACAGCGGGGCAAAGAACGGCAACCCCTGGATGTGATCCCAGTGCGTATGCGTCAGCAAAATCGTCAGCGACAAGGCCTGACTCTGGAATTCCTCGGTCAGGTGCCGGCCCAGCATCCGCAGACCCGTTCCGGCGTCCAAAATGAGAATCTCCGATCCAACCCGTACCTCGACGCAACTGGTGTTGCCCCCATAGCGGACGGTACCCGGTCCCGGCGTGGGCACCGATCCCCGCACGCCCCAGAAGCGCAGTTGCAGTGGCAGTCTTTCTTCTGCGGCTCTCGCTGACATCATCTCCAGAAACTGTGGAGGGGGGAGAGGATCCTCGATCGGATCCTCTGCACCGGTAGGTGAAAGCCTGGCAGCCTGCTAGGGACCTCCTTGACCTTTGACCCCAAATGGCCTGCTTCAGGACCTCGCCAGCAGAGCGGGCGCCGTGAGCAGCCGATGTTTTTAGCTTCGGCCTGCGCCCTGTGGCACCTTGGCGCCTGGGGCCGCAACTCCCGGGCCTCCTGCGGGGCCCGGCTTGCAAAAGGGGCAAGAAAGAGCGGAAACCCGGCGGCCCAGAACCACCTGGTTCCCGCCTGTGCAGAAGCGGACCTAGAATCGAGACCCACCGCGCAATTCATGTCCCTGGCTTTGACAGCCCGCACCAGCCTAACGTGCCGGCCGCAAAAGGAAAGCGGCGAAACAGGATCGGTCCATGAGCAGCGGTCGCGCTCTCGGGTGCTATGCTAAGGGTTCGGGCAAGACATGCGGTGGATGAGGTCGAGGGCCAGCCGTACTCTGACTTGGGCCTGTTGCCTTTTAGCCATTGGGAGCAGATCAAGCCACGGTGTTTCGGGATCTGCCAAGCGCTGCGTGGCAGGAACCTTTTGAAGGAGAACGAGTTACAAGACTACCGGGGCTGTCGGCACGGGCCCTGCTTTCCGTAGGTATGCAAGATGTTGCGCGCAGCGGCCAGGCAGGCAATCAAAAAAGCCGCCGGTGCTGGACCGGAGGTTCGGGTAGTTCCTCCGACCTGCCAGGCCGCGCGCGCTTGCCAACACCTAACGCGAACCACGGAGAAAAAAACATGAAGGTTGCCAACTACACGCGAAGTCTGATGGCCTTGGGCGTGATTAGCGCTGCGGCGGTGGCTCAGGCCGAGGAAGCGGCGGTTCCTCTGCTGACGGCACTGCCGGCCACCACGCTCAGTGGCTACGTAGACACCTCGGCCATCTGGTTGCCCGGCCTTGGCTCGGCCAACGCTTTGCCCGGCCGCTCGTTCGACGGAGCTGACAAACAAAACGGTTTCAATCTGAACGTGGTGTCCCTGGCACTGGAGAAAGCGCTGGACGAAAGCGATTGGGCTGCCGGTTATCGCGTCCAGTTGTTGTTCGGGCCGGATGCAAACACTCTGGGATCCCTATCGAGTCTTGGGACTGCCGCGGGTGATTTTGCCGTTAAGAACGCCTACGTTAGTCTGCGTGCACCCGTGGGCAGTGGACTGACCCTGAAGATGGGCGTCTGGGATACCATCATGGGCTACGAGGTGTTCGAATCCGGCAACAACCCGAACTACAGCCGCTCCTACGGTTACTTCATCGAGCCAATCATTCACACGGGCGTGTTGGCCTCTTATACACTGGTAGAAGGGGTGACGCTTTCGGCCGGCGTGGCCGACGGAGGCGGGTTAAACTCCATCAACGCACGATCCGGCATCGATTCGGTGCTGAGTTACGTGGGCTCGGTGGTCCTGACGGCACCAGAGAGCTGGGGCTTCTTGGCGGGCACGACCCTCTACCTGGGCGCGATGGACTCGGGGCTGGCGGGCCGAAAGGACATGATCAATTGGTTTGCGGGCGTAACTGCGCCCACACCAATCTCCGGTCTCTCAGTGGGCGCTGCCTACGATTATCGCGCGCACGGCCTGCGGGATGGATCTTACGAGAACGCAACCGGCCTGTACCTCATCTGGGAGGCCACAGAGAAACTCAAGCTGAGCACCCGTGCCGAGTACGCCACTGGCTCCGCCGGCGCCTACGGCTATGCCGGAACCGAGCCGGTTCAGTTGTTTGGCTTGACTGGCACGCTGGCCTACCAGCTTTGGGCCCACACACTCAGCCGGTTGGAGGTCCGATGGGACCACGACCTGAACAGCCGCGGGGAGTTCCTGAACGGCACCGCCAACAACGCGTTCTCTCTGGCCCTCAACGTGATCTATCAGTTTTGAGGTGTGTGGCAGTGCCGCGTCCGGACCGGGAATGTCTCCTCGCCCTGGAGCTCCCGGTCCGGGCCGTGCCGGAGGATTGCTTAGGGTCGAGTTGGGTGTTTGAGTTGATCCTGAGTTAACCATGGCGCGCAAACCAACTGGCAGAAAAGCCGTGGCGGCCGAAGCCGGCGCAGCGTCGCCCGCACCGGCGGCCCAGACCGGGGCCGGCCTCCCGCAAACCTTCCGTTTTACCGCCCCAGACGCGCTGAGCGTGCTGTTGGTGGGAGACTTCACGCACTGGCAGAAGGCCCCCATCCCCATGCACAAAGGCCCGGGCGGGGTATGGGAGGTGACGGTTCCATTGGCGCCGGGCATCTATCACTACCGATTCCTGGTGGATGGCGAATGGCGCGATGACCCCGAATGCACATTGCGTGTGCCCAACCCTTACGGGACCCAGAACAACGTGCGGTTCGTCAGTTGAGGGCGTGTGGTGCTGAGGAACCTCGCCCCAGCGCAAAGTTCGCCCTCCAGCGCGGCGGTCAGTGCCGAAGGCCGGATGGCGCGACCGGGAGGCTGAATCCCTGTCTTCCCTTCCACTGCGGGAGTTTTGACGTGACCCTGTGAGTTTACTAGGCTGCGGCGCATGGACGCAGCCACGGCTCCTTCATGGTTCTCCCCCAGCTGGGTGATTTCCCTGCTGTTGGCAGGGACCTGTTGCATGGCCGCAGGCCCCAGCTTGGCGGAGCGACTGGGCTACAAGGCCACAGACCGGCTGTTGATCGTCAACGGAGACGATCTCGGCATGTGCCAGGCGGCCAACGCCGCCACGTTCGAGTGCCTGGAGCGCGGCCTAATGCGGTCGGCCTCGGTGATGGTGCCCTGCCCTTGGTTTCCGGACGTGGTCGCACGGGCACGGAACCGACCGGGAGTTGACCTGGGAGTCCACCTGACGCACACGTCAGAATGGAGCGTCTACCGTTGGGGCCCGGTACTGCCACGGGAACAAGTGCCCGGTCTGGTGGATCCGGCGGGCTACTTCTGGCGCAGCGTGCCAGAGGTCTATGCCCATGCCACTCCGGAGCAGGCCTTGCGGGAGGCACGAGCCCAGATTCGGCGGGCGCTGGAGGCCGGGTTGGATGTGACGCACCTGGATTCCCACATGGGCACCTTGCAACTGAGTCCAGCCTACATGGAGGTCTATCTGGCACTGGCCGTCGAATTCGATCTGCCGGTGCGGATGGCCTCGGCCGAGACATTGGCCAAATTCGGTCAGGCGCACTGGCGGCAACGATTTGCGGAACGAGGTATCCTGTTCCCGGACGACTTCGTTTACGAGGGATTGCCCCAGCAGCCCGAGCAAGCCAAGCGGTTTTGGATGGAACGGCTGCGCCGGCTGTCGCCAGGGGTGACAGAACTTTACATTCATGCGGCTCACCCGACGCAAGAACTCAAAGCCATCACCGCCAGCTGGGCCATGCGGGCTGCGGAATACGAATTGTTCACGAACGATCCGGAACTGCGGGCGCTGGTTCAGCAGGAGGGAATCGTCCTGATCGGCTATCGACCGTTGCGGGATCTGCAGCGAAAACTGCGTGCCGAGGCCGCAGGGAATCCCTGCCCGGCCCGCTGAGCTGCGCAGGAGGCGGATCCGGGCTCAGGCAGTGGTTCCATTCCGTGGCGCAGCGATACGGCCGTTGCCCTCGCGGCGCGGGAAGCGGCTGGGACGTTCGGGTGGGTTGGCGTCCACTTTGGCGTAATAGCCATTTTCACCGAGGAGTTGTTCCACAGCCTGTTGCAAGGCCAGCGAAGGTTTGACGCTAAAGCGTTCGTGGGTTTCCAGCACGACCGTTTCGCCCCCGGGTCGGAGGAAACACAGATAGAGCGGGCAGCGCCCCGGATGCGCTGCCACAAGGTTGCGGATGGACTCGAGGATCTCAGGGCGACTGCAGGCCGGATAGATGCGAAACTGCACCTGCTTGGTAAAGCGGGCCGGTGCTTCTTCCAGCGGCAGGGCGTCCCACACGAAGAGTTTGGCACTGCCCTCTTCGTTGCTGGTTTCGCCCAACACCATGACGGCGGCATTGGGACGAAGGATGGACCGACAACGGTCCCCCACATCGTCAAAGGCTAGCACCTGCGCGGTTCCGGTGAGGTCTTCCAAGGTGGCGATGAGGTAGGGCCGGTTGCCCTTGCGGCTGATGCCCTCCTGCACCGAGACCACCAAGCCGCCCAGGCGGGTCGCGGTGCGGGGCGGAAGTTGGGGCAGCGCGGCGGCCGTGGCCAGGGCATATTGTTCCAAGATGGCCATATACGGGGCCAAGGGGTGGCCGGTGAGGTAGAGCCCCAACAGTTCCTTCTCGTAACTCAGCAGCTGGTGAAGTGGCCACTCCGGCAATTCCTGGCAGGTGTCTGGAGGGGCCGTGACCTCCTCGCCCAGGAGACTGAAGAGTGAACTTTGACCCCGCTGCCGATCCTCATGCATGTGGGCCGCGCGCGTCAGGGCCACGTCGATTTGAGCCGCCAGGGATGCGCGGTTGGGACCGAGCCCGTCGCAGGCGCCGGCCTTGATAAGGGCTTCCAAGATGCGCCGGTTGACCGCCCGGGTGTCCACGCGCTCACACAAATCGAACAGCGATCGGAAAGGTCCGCCGTCACGGCGGGCCTGCAAGAGGCTTTGGACGGCGGCCTCGCCGACCCCCTTGATGGCGGCCAGGCCGAATCGGATGACCCGGGGCGGTTCGGCGCCCGGGCCGGGGCGGACCGGGGCGAAGTGCAGGTCGCTTTCGTTGACGTGGGGGGGAAGGACCTCGATACCCAGAGAACGCGCCTCGGCGATGTACTCGGCCAGTTTCTCGGTATCGGCCATATCATTGGTCATCATGGCGCAGAGAAACTCGACCGTGTAATTGGCCTTCAGGTAGGCAGTCTGGTAGGCCGTAATGGCGTATGCGGCTGCATGGGACTTGTTGAAACCGTAGCCGGCGAATTTTTCCAGCAGGTCGAAAATCCGATGGGCCTTGTCCGGAGGGATCTTGTTTTTTTCCCAGCAACCGCGCACGAAAGTGTCTCGTTGCTTGGCCATTTCCTCGGGCTTTTTCTTGCCCATGGCACGGCGCAGAAGGTCGGCGGCGCCCAAGGAGTATCCGGCCAGGACTTGAGCGGCCTGCATGACCTGTTCCTGATAGATCAGGATGCCGTAGGTTTCGCGCGCAATGGGTTCCAGGAGCGGATGCTCATACTCGACGCGGACCTGGCCGTGGCGTCGGCGAAGGAACTCGGGGATCAGATCCATTGGCCCCGGCCGGTAGAGGGCAATGAGAGCGGTGATATGCTCGATGGAGCTGAGCTGAAACTTGCGGCACAGCTCGCGCATGCCGGCCGATTCCAATTGGAACACCCCGAGGGTCTGCGCCTTGTTCAACAGCTCGTAGGTTTTGGAGTCGTCTAGGGGCAGCTGATCGATCGGGATCTCCACGCCCCGGGTTTGACGCACCAGTTCGCAGGTGTTGCGGATGACACTCAGGGTCTTGAGCCCCAGAAAATCCATCTTCAGCAGGCCCAGCTCCCCCACCGGGCCCATGGCGTACTGGGTGACCAGTGCACCGTTTTCATCCTGTTTGAGGGGCAGGAGATTGACCAACGGTTCCGGGCCGATGACAACCCCGGCAGCGTGGACGGAGGCGTTGCGGGCGAGGTCCTCGAGGATTTGCGCCATGTCGATGAGTTCCCGGGTGACCTCTTCCGTTTCGTACGCCTGGCGAAGCTCGGGCGACAGTTCCAAGGCGTGGGCCAGGGTGATTTTGGGGTCGTTGGGGATCAGCTTGGCGAGGCGATCGCACTCGGCAAAACTCAGCCCCAGGGCGCGACCCACGTCGCGCACGACACTTTTGGCTCCCAGGGTGCCGAAGGTAATGATCTGGGCCACACAATCCCGGCCGTATTTTTGCCGGACGTACTCGATGACCTCGGAGCGCCGGTCGTCGGCAAAGTCAATGTCAATGTCAGGCGGGTTCACCCGTTCCGGATTCAGGAATCGCTCGAAGAGCAAACCGTACCGGAGCGGATCCACGTTGGAGATGCCGAGCAGGTAGGTGACCAGAGACCCGGCCGCCGAGCCGCGGGCCGCGCAGGCGATGCCTCGTTCCCGACTGTGCCGGACGAAATCGCCCACGATGAGGAAGTAGCTGACGAAACCGGTCTTTTGAATCACCGCCAGCTCGGTCTCAAGCCGGTCCAAGATCTGGTGGATGGCCTCCTGAACCAGGGGCGCATCCGGAGGTAAGGATGTCCCAGGCGGCAGCGTGGCCAAGGCCGGTAGGACCCGCGGATCGTCCACGCCATCGACCCGGAATCGGTCGCCTTCCAGGTGCACTCGCAAACCGTAGCGGCGACGCAGCCCCTCGCAGAGCCAAACCCGAAGGAACTGCTCCCGCGAATAGGGAGCCGGAGGATGAAAGACAGGATAGTGCAGTCGACCGAACTCGATTTCGACGTTGCATTTTTCCGCTACTTCCAGGGTGTTGCGAATGGCTTCCGGCACCTCGGCAAAGCGGGCCTTCATTTCGTCGGCCGACCGCAGATGATACTGTTCAGGGGCATAGCGGAGACGCTTGGGGTCATTGAGCGTGGTTTGGGTGCCGATGCAGATGAGACAGTCATGGGCCCGCCAATGGTGCTTTTCTAGGTAGTGCACATCATTGGTCGCTACCACCGACAACCCAAATTCGCGGCTCCAGGCAATCAGCTGGCGGTTCACTTTGGCTTGTTCGGGCAGGCCATGATCCTGCAGTTCGAGGTAAAAATGCTGCGGGCCGAACACCTGTTTGTACCAGTCGACCACCTCACGGGCACGGTCGAGCTGGTCGCGCAGGATCAACTCGGGAATCTCGGCTGCCAAACAGCCTGACAGGACGATGAGCCCTTCCCGGTGGGCCGCCAGCAGTTCCTTGTCTATGCGCGGTTTGTAGTAGTAGCCCTCCAGGTGCGCAGCGGTACTGAGCCGGATCAGGTTCTTGTACCCGGTTTCGTCACAGGCCAGCAGACTCAGGTGATGGTAGACGTCCCGGCCGCCCGCAGGGGCCCGTTTCTCGAAGCGGCTGCCGGGCGCCACATACATTTCGCAGCCCAAGATCGGCTTGATGCCCTTGGCGCGAGCTGCCTGATAAAAATCAATCACGCCGTACATCACGCCATGGTCGGTAATGGCCAGGGCGGGGAATTTCAGGGCACGGGCACGCTCCACCAACCGGTCCAACCGGCAGGCGCCGTCCAGTAACGAGTATTCCGTGTGAACATGCAAGTGGACGAAATCCGCGTGCACCATGCAAGGCAAGGTAACGCCCGGGCATTGCCGGGAGCAAGCTGGTGTCCAGGGACCCGAAAACAAGGGGCGCTGGCGGGGTTTGGGGGCATCGCGGGCGCATGCGATGGGGACCGGATGGACCGCAGGCCGGGCCCCCTGCAGACTGGGGCCTTGGGGTTGGGCTGATGGGTATGGGGCAGGGCGGGGACAGCGGACCGTTGACAGGGACCGATCGCAGGTTTAAGCGATGAGCAGAATGAGAGGGGTTGGTTCGTCCTCGGGGCTGCCACCGCATTCGGTCCTGGTGGTGGACGAGGAACCTTTGTTCCGGGAGGTCATCGGGCTTTGGCTGGCGCGGGCTGGCGATTTTCAGCTGTGCGGGGAGGCCGAGGGGGCGGCGCAAGCGCTCGAACTGGTGGGGCGTTGCCGACCGGCGGTGGTCCTCACCGAACTGGCGCTGCCTGGCCGCAGTGGGTTGGAACTGATCCGGGATTTGCGAGCGCATCATCCAGAAGTCCGGGTGCTGGTCTTTACGCGATGGGACGAGCGCCTATACGCCGGGCGCGCACTGCGTGCAGGAGCCCGCGGGTTCCTTTCCAAACGAGCCCGGGGCGAGGAACTGCTGGCAGCGCTGCGCCAGGTCATGGCCGGGCGCATCGCCGTCAGTGCAGCCCTGGCCTTTTGGTTGCTAGAGGAATTCACCGGGTTGCACCCGCCCGAGACCGGTGGGCTGGGCCGGTTGACCGACCGAGAATTGGAGGTGCTGCGCTTACTGGGCCAGGCACGCACCGTGCGGGAAATCGCCACTTCCTTACACCTGAGCCCCAAGACGGTCGAGACCCACCGGGTCAACATCATGCGCAAACTGCGCATTCCCTCTTCGGCCGAACTGCTGCGATTTGCGCTGCAACTGGGAGAAGGTGAACTCCGGAGGAGCGCCCGGCAGACCGCACCCGGCCAAGAGCCCGCTCCGGACAACGGACACCCGCGGTCTGAGGCGCAACTGTGAAGATGGATCCGGCCTGCAAGAAACAGCCCAGAGAAGTATCGATGGAAACACCGCGCGGGGCCGACATCAGAGGCCGGGAACCAATCGGGCGAGATTCCCGACGAAACCCGGGCCGGCTGGCCTCAGCCCGTTCAGGCACGGCTGCGGCGCTCAACGGCACCCAGACGGGTGCTTTCAGCTTGGTGGAGCTCCTCATGGTCCTGGTGATCTTGGGCGTCCTAGCGGCCCTGTGGGTGGGGCCGGCTCGGCGCGTCGGGGAAAAGCGAGCTCGGGAAAATTGCGCGTTGCATTTGCGCCAGATGTTCGTGGCGCTCGAATTGTATGCCCGGGATTTTGGGGGGCGCTACCCAGCCCTGCCCACTGCACCTACGGCAGAGCCGGTCCTGAGCCTGTTGGTGCCCCGTTATACCACGGACACTCCCACGTTCGTTTGCCCGGCTAGCGGCGACGCGGCCCCCCCGGATGCCCAACCTTTCGCGTCAGCCAAGATCAGCTACGCCTATTACCAAGGGCGACGCTCGGGCACGGAACCCTAGGTTCCGGTCGTTTCGGATGAACAAGTCAACGCAGCAGCCAAGATGCCCGGCGATCCGGTTTTCTCTCGCGACGGACGGCCCCCAGGGAACAATCACGGCCAGCACGGCGGCAATGTCCTGTTTGCAGACGGGTCGGTGCGGTTCACGCCGCCGGCCGCTGCGTGGGCCCTGCCCCTGGGGCCGGGAGTGCACCTGCTGAATCCCAGACCGTGAGCCAATGAGCCTCCACCTGAAACTCCAGTGCCCTTGCGGGGCCCGATTCGCCTTCGAGGTCGAACCGGTGGAAGGCCGGATGCCGGTGCCCGTGCATTGTCCGGTCTGCGGGATCGACGCCACGGACCTGGCCAACGCAGAGCTGGCAGCATGGGGCAAGGCAAGCACGGCCACTGAGAGCAGCGGGGGCCCCAAGGTTCGACTGCGAGTTCACTCTCCAGAGCCGCATCCAGTTGCCCCGCCGCCCCCGAACCACCCGTCCGCCCCGAACGGGCCGTGTCCCCAACACCCGGGCGAAGTAGCGGTAGACCGATGCCGCGTGTGCGGGCGCCCCATCTGCCAGCGTTGCTTGGAACGCTACGGCTTCGTCTGTTCGGTCCTATGCCAAGGCCGGGCCGAACGGGAAGGAATCCCATTGCCATGCTACACCGGACGCCGAGACCTGATGACAGCAAGGCACCGGCGTTGGACACGCAGGCTGGCACTGCTGGCCGCGACCTTTCTGGCGCTGATTGCAGGCACCTGGATTTGGTGGAAATGGGTCGAAACTACGCCGCGCGTCGTGTTCGAGGCCTCCCTGGAGGGCCGCGAGCCGAGCTCTTGGCAGCTCTTGAGCCCGGACGAACTGTTGGTGCTCGGCCCCAGGGAGGCTATCCTGCGCCGACTGCCCGAAGGGCGAATCCTCTGGCAGGTGCGATGGCCGGAAGCCGAGACCGTCGAGTTCCCGCGCTTGGTGAAACGGGGGCCGGTTCTGGTTTGGCTCCGCGGGGACCGGCTAGAGGCCGTGGACCCTGCCACCGGACAACGTAAATGGGAGGTGCGTTTCCCTACCCCGTTGACCGGGTTCAGATCGGATGAGTTCGCAGCCGTGGCTGTCAGCGGGCCCGCAGGCGGGCCTCGGAGCGTGACCCGGGTGGAACTGGCCACGGGAACGGTTGAGCGCCAACAAATCCTGCCCGCGCCCACGCCGCCAGCCTTGCGCACCAGCTCGTCCCCCGCCACGCGACCAGCCCGCGTGCCCACGGCCGCCGACAGCGCCGCGTTTCTGGAAGACGAGCCCGACCAGCCGGACACCGCCGCCTCTCCTCGTCACGAATTTTATCCCGCAGGCAGTTCAATCGTGGAATTCCAGAGTTGGCTGATCCAACGCCATATCCTCCTGCGCGAGGGACTAAAACCGCGTGAAGGAGGTTCCGTGTTGGACACCGATCAGTTGACCGTAGGCCGCAGTTTCGAAGCAGTGGCCGAGCTTTTGAATGAAATGCAGCGAGCCCGCACCGGCGGGACGGTCAAGGAAGACCGAAGCCGCTACGGCGTGCGGTTGCGCCGATGGACGGCTGGCCGCCCAACCGAGTGGACCGGCGAAGTCACAGGCGTGCCCTGGTGGGTGCCGCTGACGAGCGTGGACGTGTTGCTGGCAGCCACCCAAATGATGGTTTTCGAAAAGACCGGACGCCTGTTGTGGTCGACCACCCTGGCTTGGCCGGTCTCGCCCGAAGTCCTCCAAAAGGCCGAACAAACCGGCACCGGATGGCCCTGCTTGGAACATGAAGCACTGCTCTTCGTGTTCGACCAAGGCATGTTGACCTGCTTCGAGCGGGACTCGGGCCGGGTCCGCTGGCGGTTGCCCAGCGTGGGAATCTCCCGAATCCATCTCCATGACCGCACGGCCATCTACGTCTGCACCACCACCGCCACCGTGGACGATCTGGCCCATCCTTTGGAGGTCAAACTCGGGCACAAACCGCAGCCGCTCCTGCTCAAAGTCGAGGCTGCCACCGGACGGATCCTGTGGCGACAGGCCCGATTGGCGGATCACTGCCTGCCCACCGGCCGGTACCTCTATGCCTGGCGCCTTTCCCGGGGATTGCACGGGGAAGGGGCCTTTTTCAACCTTTACCGGCTTGATCCGCAGACAGGCAGCCCCCTGTGGCATGAATATGCCGAGCGCTGGCCCAGACGGATCGACTTCCAAGGCCACCGGTTTTGCCTCCAGTGGGAAGATCGGGTCGAGGTCCGCTCCTTCCGTTCTCCTTGAGCCTTAGGGAATTGTAGAAAGGCCGGCCCCCCGCACCGAGCACGGGAAGCCGTGCGGGCTGCCGGTTCAGCGTAGGGCTTCCCCGGGCTTCAACGACAGCCCAAACTTCCACCTCCAGCCCGCCGGAGCTCCGCAAGTGCATTTCACTTTTTGAGCAACCCTCAACATTCCCGGGATTTTTTCTGGTCAGAGCCGCGGAAACGTTCGGGGAGAACGGGCTTTTGTTGGGCTTCCTGTCGCGCGCTCAAAAAGTGTCATGCGCCCGGATCCGCCTTGCCCAAAAATTCACATTGCAAATGGGGTGGTGACCCTGCTATGTTGTGCATTGCCCGCAGGGCGAGAAAAGGTCCCGGCGGGGAAATCCCAGCCCACGATCTGTAGATTAGGGAGCGCCCGGATGGGTGGATCGGCGCGGTTCTTGAGGTCCTGCACTTTCCGGCGCGGAACCAGGCTCGATGCGGCGGATAGGGGCAAGGGGTTTTGCATCCTCGGGAATGGTTTCGATCGGACCGGAGGGAAGGACACGTAGCGATCAGGCCTCACGGCGCTGAACTGGGGATGGGCTGGGAACGTCTGAACAAGTATGGCGAGTAAAAAAGCGGCAGGAAAAAAGAAAACCGAACCGGTGCGGCACAACAAGACGGCGCGAGCCGCCAAGGCCAAAAAACCGGACAAGACCGAGAAGGCTGCCCCGGCCGCGCCCAAAGTGCGCCGCCGTTTTGTCTTGGGCAGCCTGAAACGCAGGGAGCGAGCCGAATCGGCTAGCGCACCTTCGGCCCACACGGCCGGCACTTCCGGCGCTTCGCCCAAAGCCGGAACCACTCCTCCCGCCCCCAATGCCACCCCCACGGGCACCAGTGCCGCGCCCGCTCCGGCTCTGCCAGGGCCTAGCGAAGCCAGCGCTACTCCCGGCGAGGTGGTCCGACGCCAGGCGGCCGATCTCAACGAGGCCATCAAAATCCTCCTCCATCTGGCCCACGAAAACGGCCACATCACCTACGACGACATCAACGACGTGCTGCCGGACGGGTTGACGCCCGATGAACTGGACGAGCTCTACACCAAGCTCCGGGCCATGGACGTCGAAATCGTGGAAAACCCGGACGTGGACCTGGGCCGGCCGGTCGAAACCGAGGAAGACGAAGAAGACCGGCTCGATGCGCTGGATGACCCGGTCCGCATGTACATGAATCAAATGGGCAAGGTCCCCTTGCTGACCCGCGAACAGGAAATCGAAATCTGCAAGCGCATCGAAGAGGCCGAGCTGGAAATGAAACGTATCATCTACAGCTTCGGCTTCGCCGCCAAGGAACACATCGCCATCGCAGAAAAACTCCTTAGCGAACCCCCCAAAGAACGCTTCGACCGCGTGGTGGTCGACAAAAAGGTGGCCAACCGCGAAAGCCACCTCCGCGAATTGCGCAAGTTGGCTAAGACCGTCCAAGCCTTGGACCAGCAGGTGGATGCCCAATATGCCCTGCTCCAGAAAGCCACCACCCCGGCCGAACGCGAGGCTGCCCGGGCCGCCTTCGAAAAGCTCGACAAAAAACTCCAGGCCCTCTTTCCCAAGTTCTACTACAAACAGAAGGTCTTGGAAGAGATGGTGGTCGTGGCTGGCAACATCCACGAGAAATTCCAGCACTGCCTCCGCGAAATCGAGAGGCTGGAGAAACAACCCCCTTCGCCCGACCGGGATAAGGACATCCAAGAGCAGCAAAACAAGATTGCTTCGCTCGAACTGTTCGTGCGCATGCCCCGCGAGCAGTTTTACAAGGCCTTCGAAGCCCTCAAGGCCGCAGCCGACAGGGCTCACCAGGCCAAAACTCACATGGCCGAAGCCAACCTCCGCTTGGTGGTCTCCGTGGCCAAGAAATATACCAATCGCGGCCAGTCGTTCCTGGACCTCATCCAAGAGGGCAACATCGGCCTGATGAAAGGCGTCGAAAAGTTCGAGTACCGCCGCGGTTACAAGTTCTCCACTTACGCCATCTGGTGGATTCGCCAGGCCATTACCCGCAGCATCGCCGATCAGGCCCGCACCATCCGCATCCCGGTGCACATGATCGAGACCATGAACAAACTCTGGCGGGTCCAAAAACAGTTGACTCAGGAACTGGGCCGCGAACCCACCCCGGAAGAGATCGCTGACGAAATGCACCTGCCGGTTAGCCGCGTGAACTCCCTGCTCAAAATGGCGCAACAACCCATCTCGTTGCATGCGCCCGTGGGCGACGACGGCGATGTCAGTGTGGGCGATTTCATCGAGGATAAAACAGCCGAAAACCCCCTGGAGGTCACCAGCTACAGCCTCTTGCGCGAAAAGCTGTCGGAGGTCCTGGCTACTTTGACCGAGCGGGAACGCAAAATCTTGGAAATGCGGTTCGGCCTGGTGGACGGCTACGAACGAACCCTGGAAGAGATCGGCAAAATGTACAGCGTTACCCGCGAGCGCATTCGCCAGATCGAAGCCAAGGCCCTGCGCAAGCTCCGGCACCCCACCCGGTTGCGACACCTGCAGGGTTTCTTGGAAGGAGCCGAGGAGGAAGCCGCCGCCTGAAGCGACCCGGCCCCCCACCGGCGCCCCCGGTCGTTCTAGCCATGGGCCTGAACCCCGTGCAGCAAAACAGGAGCCATGAAAGTCACCTATTACGGTCACTCGTGCTTTGCAGTGGAAACCGGAGGACGTACCCTCCTGTTCGATCCCTTCATCACTCCCAACGAGCTGGCCAAGGGCATCGACCTGAACCGCCTGGCCGCGGATTACATCTTGGTGTCCCACGGCCACTTCGATCACATCGCCGACACGGTGGCCCTGGCCACGCGCACCGGCGCGACCGTCATCTCCAATTACGAAATCACCGTCTGGTTGGGACGACAGGGCGTCCAGCGTACGCACCCCCTCAACCATGGCGGAGCAGCACGATTCGACTTCGGCCGCGTCAAATACACCCCGGCCGTCCACTCCAGCAGCCTGCCCGACGGCAGCTACGGTGGCAACCCGGGCGGCTTCTTGGTGGAAACCCCGCAGGGCGCCTTCTATTACGCCGGCGACACCGCCCTCACCTATGACCTCAAACTTATCGGCGAACAGACCCGGCTCCGTTTTGCGGTCCTGCCCATCGGCGACAACTTCACCATGGGTGTGGACGACGCAATCAAGGCAGCCGAGTTCCTGCGCTGCGACGAAATCCTCGGCGTCCACTACAACACCTTCCCGCCCATCCGTATCGACACCGCCGACGCCGTGCGCCGGTTCAAGGCCGCACACAAGAATCTCCACCTTCTGCTCCCCGGCGAAAGCCACAACTTCTGACACTAGCCGGATCCGCCTCGAACCGGGACCGAACCGCGCCCGCGGAGGCTCCGCCTGGCGCCGGTGGGTGTGCGAAACCGTGTGCGCCACCAAGGAGTGCCGAGTGCGGTTCGCACAGCCCCGCCTCGCCCGCCGCATGCTGTGGGTTATTGGATACTGTGCGCCCCATCTGCGCTCTGAGCTTGCCTAGCGCGTTCATGCAAGGCGGCCTGTCTCCCAACTACGGCCGGATCTGCCAAGACCTTTCGAGCAACATGCCGCCTTCAGCATTGCTTCATTGGAGGGCCGAGGTCGACGTACAAGCGCATCCGCTGGCAGTTTGGACGGCCGTCGCGAAGCGGGTTGGATACTTGAAAGCACCCCTGGCCATCGGCATGGATGACTGCGATCCCTCATCCGCTTACTGCGGCGGGTAAAAACGTGGCTCCACGCGCTTTTCAAACCCATGGATCGCAGGTTCCATCCGCCGCCGCAACTGCTCCAGGCTGCCTATCAGGCTGCTGAAAATTGGCCTCCTTTTCGCAGAGGGCCGTTTGGGGTCCGATATTTCGTCTGATTGGCCGAAGCCACGCCGAAGATGGACCGGTTGGCCCGGCTTCTGAGTTGCCTTGGGATCTGCCGCGGAGGCTTGTTCAGCCGGCAGCGACGTTGGCGACGGCACCGCAGGCGTTCCGTGTAGCCACCAAGCTTGCACGCCGCCACCCGCACCCCCTCGGCTTTCGGCAACCCCGCAGGCGGCTTGGGCAACCGTCTGGCTCCCTACGGTACCAGCGCCGCCCGGTACTACCGCTGGCCCACACCGGAGGCCATCGGGTCCAAGAGAGGCACCCGGCCCCAGATGTGAGTCAGCGACACCAGGCTCTCCCAAGACTGTAAATCCGCGGAGCTTTCCACCCGGTGGGTTTCGGCGACCGGAGCTTCCAAGCAGGCCTCGAATCCCTGAGCGGCCAGCCGCAGCGGATGAATGGGGCGACCGTGAGGCGGGGCACTTGCAGACCCCGAGACCCGTCCGCCACATAGGCGTGGTGGCCATGCACATCAAGGCCAAAACCCTACCCGCTGGTGTCGTAGCCGCCCACAAGCCGCGCCTTGGCCGGATTGCTCACGTCGATCACCTCCGAGCCCCCCACCCATCCGCCACGTAGCGTATTTCCCCCTGACCACTACAACGTTCCCGGGCAGGTCCACGCTCCCCATTGGGCGATTGGCCCCTCAGCATAGAATCGGCCGCCTGGGCTGGTAGCGCCATCAGCACTCTTACCAACCCGACCAGCCCCAGCACCATCCCACCGAGCACACGGCCGCCTGCCGATCAGCAAACAACGTCGCAACGGCTCACCTCACAACGAATTTGGGTTCTTGTTTTCAAAGACCTGGCTTGTTCTGGGTTGGCATCGCTTGCACCGGAGTGACCCGCCCTATCGATTGGCCTGCCAACCGCTGGGCCAGGCTCCGCCTGGAGGCAGCCGGGGGGCTGGTGGTTTCGCAGGAGACACCGTTCGCCCGCGGCCTTAGGCGGGTTGGCGACAGCGCGGGCGGGCCGAGAAACGGGGGTGTGGATAGCTTCTGAGGCCTGGTAAATCGCTCTGTTTGCGCACCATCAGCCATGCCGTACCAGAGGTCGGGTTGCACCTCAGCGGAACCATGACCCACGTGAAGCCCGAAATGGGCCCACTCGTCCGTTTGGGAAGGCGTCCATAGAGCGGGGTGCAAGTCCCTGTCAGGCCGAACGTTCACCGGCCTGGAACCGAAGGCGACTGCGTCGTGGCCCCACGAGGTGGGGAGCGGCCGAAGGTGAACGACCCGTCCGTAACCACGTGACAGGTCGGACGTGACCTATCGTCAACCCGATTCAGCAGCGCTGACCGGCGAGCCTGCGCCTGCGGAGTAAAGGTCACCCATGCAAAACGTGTTTTCCGTGGGGACCCAAGTCCGGGCCACGACCCTTGGGGGAGGTTGTCCCTCTGCCTGCGGGCAGGGTTTTCTGGCTTGCGGCCACCAGCAGACAGGAAGTGTGAACGGGCGCAAATGCTGGGGCTGGGGCGGCGAGGTGGTTGGGGACGGAAGGGTGGGAAGTGTGGACGAGATAAGCAGGGAGACCCGTCGGGACCAGGACGGTGTTCATGGCCTAGGAGCCCGAAGAGCCGCCCGGCGGGGGTCAGAGCGTCCGTAGGAGCGAGGAAGCGGGGTAATGCCCGTGGAGCCAAGGGACGCAGGGAAGTGGAGGCGTGAAGTCGACGACGAAGGACGAAAGGAATCGAGCGGCGGCAGTGGCAGAGGGGAGGTTGCCTGCAGAAGGCGCAGACATCCGCAACCGTTGGGGGGGTGGAACCTTCGATATGGACGGATCGCAGGCTCATCCGGCTCGAAGGAAGCGAGCCGAGAACGCAAGGGTTTCGGCTTTGGGACAAAGTGCTGTCGGAGCGCAATCTGCAGGCGGCCTTTGGGACGGTCTGGCGCAACGATGATGCACCCGGTGTGGTGGTCTGGAGCGTGGCTCTGGTGCTTATAATTCGTCTTGCTGAAACCTCACTGACGGGGAAGTCGCATGCGGAAGAACCGCTCGTCCGGTTCGGAGGGAGGGGTGTCGCTCGTCCCGCCATCCCTCCTTTATTAAACGCTGCGCGAGGTCCGAGGTGCCATGCGGGCTGGCGGCAGCGCTTGGACTGTGGCTGAGGGCCGAGTGGGTCAGTGGACCGAGATGCGGGAGGGCAAGGGGATTAGCCGCACGTTACGGAAGTGAATCTCGCCGCCTTCGGATTGCAGGCCGATGGGGCCGGCCGCTCGGGTGATTCCGCGCGCTTCATTGACGAGTTTGCCGTTGATCCAGACGGTGTAGACGTCTTCGCGCGCCAAGATTTCCACTTGGTTCCATTGTCCGGGCGGGTTTTCGGCATCGATGAGCCTGCGGACGCCGGTGATGTCGCCGGCGACCGGGTTGGCGCGGGCTTCGAAGAACCGCGGTTGACCGCTGGCAACGGGCATCCCTTGGAGGCCAATGATGTCGCCGGCGCTTCCGTGCCGGAGTTGCACTTCGATGCAGCGGGGCAGGGGCCGGTCCGGGGGCTGAATCCGGGTGAGGATGCCGCTATTGGACGGTTGTTTGCCCGGTGCCCAACGGTACTCCACGAAGAGGCGGAAGTTGGTGAATCGGTTGGTGGTCCGCAGATATCCGGTCGGTTTGCCCTGGCAGATCAGGATGCCGTTGCTTACCGACCAGACGGCTTCCCGCGGCACCGTGGGGTCTTCCAAGGTATGAGTCCATCCGGTCAAGTCGCGGCCGTTGAAAAGGGCCACGCCTTGGGAGGTGGACGTCGGGGTCTGGCAACCCGTGCCCCCCAAAAGCAGCGCGCTTGCAAGACTAACCAGAAGGGCCGGTGGCGAAAGGAGGAATTTCATAAGCCTGGCAACGGGGGGCCAGCTGCGCTTTCAGAAGCGGTACTGCAGGGTGGAGGCCACCCAATGCGCCTCGTAATTCCGCGACTGGCCAAAGGTCTCATCGCGGTGATGAGCGTAGCCATACCTCAGGCTCAGGCGCAAGCGTGCGCTGAGCCGGCGAGTCCAGGTCCCTGTGATGCCGTGCTCCTCGACACCGATCCCGAGCGGCAGGCCGTCGGCCCAGATGTCTTCGAAATTGTCCGCCCGGTAGTAGAAGTAGCCAAGGCTGAGGTCGGTGCGGTCGTCCAGCACGCAGAGGGCATTGAGCTGGGCCAGCCAGTAGTTGTTTTGCGCGGCCAGGAGGGCGCGGGTCACGTCGCGCGCCGGGGTTTGAATGCGGCTCCAGACGTAGCTCCAACTGCCTTGCAAGGTCAGGCGCGACCAGGGCGTGTAAGCGATGCTCTGATTGACGATGTGACTGGTCAGCTCGGCCGATTCGGTAGGGTTGAGGCCGGAGAGAGGGTCCGGCTCGGTTTCCACGGTGGATTGTTGGTATTCGTAGCGGCTGATCAGGGTGAGCTTTGTCCAGGGGCGCAGAGTGAGCCCAAGGTGACCGTCCCAAGTTTCGAAGCTTTGGAAGACCAGGTAGGCGGGGTACCGGTTCAGGCTGCCGTTGGGGGTGCTGTCGAACTGGTGATCGTAGTCGTATGCATGCCGTTTGAAGTAGCCGCCGGCTTCTGCGGTGGCCCAGCGAGTGGCATACCAGCGCGTGCCTAGGGCATACTTTTGAAAGAAGCGGCTGTCTTCGGTTTTTCGCTGGATGGGGGGCACGCCGATGCCGCCGACGAGGCTCAGGCCACCGGTTTCTTCGAGGTTACCCTCGCCCTGGGTCCAGTCGCCGACGGCATACCAGACCCAGTTGGTGAGGCCGGTGTAACGGATTTCGAGTCGCTCGCGCACATCGAGCAGGTCGCGTTCCGACTGGGCGGCGAACAATGCGCCGGCGCGCCCCTGGGTGCCGCGGCCCTGGGAATCGGCGTCCCAATCGAGCTGTTGCACGCGCAGGGAGGGAATGACGGTCCAGGTGCGGGCGGGTTGGGCCATCAGGTTGGCATTGAACACGTGCTCACGTTGTTGGGCGCCGCCGGTAAGGGTGGTGTAGCCGAGGGGGTAGCCAGGCACGTAACCGACGTCGAAATCCGTGCCGTAAATGCGGCTGCCGCTGAAGTCGCTGTCCAGTTGGGCATACAGGTAGCCGGCGGAGAAGAACAGGTTTTTGCGGAGCCAGCTTTCCGCCCAGGAATGGGCGCTGAACAGGTCGTACTGGGTGCCCTGGCGATCGGTCAATTTCCGTTCGACCGGTTCGCCGGGGAATTCGAGCACCTTGCGGGCATTATCCAACTCGGCCGTTTCGTAACGTACTCCCAATCCGACATCGGTTTTTTTGATCCGATGGGTGAGATCGAGCTCGAAGCGGTCCAGGCGCTCGTTCAGCTCGTAGAATGCCGGTGCTACGCCCAAGGTGAGTCCGGGATCGTCGGAGGAGGGGTGGGCCAGGCCCCAGGTGGTGGCATCGCGCAGACCGTCCCGGGTGCGATGTTCGTAGCGGAATCGGGCGCGGGGCAGGTTCTTCAGGCTCAGACCGGCCTCGAGGCCCAGGGTGGAACGGTCCAGTCCCCAGACCTCTTCGCCGGGAAAGAAGTACCAGCGGCCTGCGGGCCCGTAGCCGCCCCCGGCGGCGTTGGACCACAGCCGGGACTGTTCGGCGTCCAGGCGCAGGTACCACACTTCCTCACGTTCCAGGGCCAGCGACAGGCGGTAGTCCCGCTCGTCAAACAGAGCTCGTCCATCCAGGGTAAACCGGGTTCCCTTGGCGACCTCAGTTTCGTAGTGGAGGTCCTGAATTCCACCGAAGGGACCGTCCCGCAACTGGTGCCGGCTCTGGGCTTCGGCCCGGTTCCCGCGCGTGAAAAATCCACCAAACGTAAACTCGATCCAGTTGCTGAAGCTTTCGTCACCCCCCTCGAACCACTGTTGCGGGGTCCAGGCCTTTACGGTCTCGGTCTCTGACTCGGCCGCGCTTTCTTCCGCCTGCCGGGGCGAGCTTTCCGGGTTTGCGGCCGAGCCGGCATCGGTCTGCGCGGCGACGGGCAGGGTTGTGCCCGGGGCCAGCGCCAGACTCAGCCACAAGGCGGTGCCGAGGCGGGAACGGCCTGGTCGCCGACCAACCGGAGGGAAACGCGACGCTTTCATGGCACCTCAAAACCGCAAGGAAGAGTTTACCCGCGAGCCGTGTACGGCCTCATGACAGCCGGCGGTCCAGCAGGTGCCCTGGCGCACGCGCATGGTGTGGTCCACGCCGCCTATGCGCAGCACACCGCCTTGGACCTGCTGGAAGTGACAGCGCAGACACAAATTGGAGTCTCGCACGACCAGCAGCTTGGGATGAATGCTTCCGTGGGGCGTGTGGCAAACCGTGCAGCCCTCGCGCATGGCCTCGTGTTCGAACACAAAAGGACCGCGCTGGGCCGGGTGACATTCCAGGCAGGTTTCCTCGGCGGCCCGCAGGCGTGTGCTGCCGCCGCTGTGGGCCAAACCCTTGTGCGGCGGGTGACATTCCGTACAGGTCATGCGCCCCTCCGGCAGGGGATGGTGGGAGGGCAGATTGAACTGGGCGCGGACATGCCCGTGGCACTGGTAACAAACCTCCTCCACGGTGCGGGCAGTCGGCCGAGCGGTCATGGGGTAATCGCCCAAGGGGGGCGGACGCACGGCACTGAAACTGTAGGGCGGCTTGATCTCACCGCCGGACTCTGCGTGCAAACTGCCCGGTCCGTGGCAGGATTCGCAACCGACACTGAGGGCCCGGGGCCCCTCGGCTATCAGCCGGGCGTGATCCGCCGTGACGAAATCGCGCACGATTTCCTCGTGACACTGTTCGCATTCCCTGTTGCCCACGTAGGTGGCCCCGGGCACTTCCGGGAGCACGACCACGGACCGGCTGACGGTGCGACACGCCATGCTGGCCATCATCAACCCGCTCAAGGCCACAGGCAGCCAAGCCCAGTTGCCCAGCCACTGCCATCTGTTTCCCTTCGCGCCGGAGGGGCTTGCGGATTGTGGCGTCGGTTGCTCCTCAGGGTTCATGGTGGATTGGTCGATTCCCGCGCCTGCGCAGCGGCCAGCGCCGCTGCGCGGGTCATGCCCAGTTCCTCGGCCACCCATTGCAGGGCCGCATCCAACAAAGCCGCTGCGTGTGGGCCGTGGTGTACGCCGTAACTGCCGTCCTGCAGGACCAGGTAAAGATTGAACCGCGCCTTGCGGATGCGTTCGGGGATGAGCCGCTGTTCGTCCTGGGCTGGGTTGGTGCTGCTGCGCGGTCCTTGCACGCCGGCGGCGCCGGTGGGATTGGACAATCGGCCCGGTACCGCATATTCCCAGGCCAGGGTTCCGTACTTGCGCAGGGCTGCCGGGGCTTGTGTCAGCGCCCAGAAATCCAAAGCCGCTTTGACGCGTTCCATGTGCATGGTGATCGAGCGTTGCGTGAACTGGACCAATGCCTCTGGCTGGGGATGGCAACTGCGGCAGCCGTCATAGGAGCGCACCGCAAAGGTATGGCCTGTGAAGGCTGGATGTTCGGCATCGTAGCCGCCCTCGGTGGCCATGTGGCAACTGACACATTGCTTTTCCAGCCGCGCATGGGCTGCCGGCACGGGGGCGCCCGGCCCGGCCCAGAGCCCGGCCGTACCCAGCAACATGTTGTACTGCGGCGAGTAATGGGGCGGCCGGGCATTGCTGGTCCAGGTGGCTCCGCGCTGGTTGTGGCACTGGGCGCAGATTTGTAACTCCGAATTATATGCTCGGGCAAAATCGTCTCCGGGAGCCAGCGAGGCATCCACAAACGAGACCAGGGGATTGCGCAACTGTGCCGGATACGGTGTGTTGCGGTGCGGGTCGTGACACACCACGCAGGTCACTGCCACGTTTGCATCGCCGGCCACGGTGACGGCCGGATCCTCGCCCCGCAACAGCGCGATGCGTGACGAACCGGAATGGCATCGCCCACAACTGTTGATCCGGTTGGCGGGGTTCATGTCCTCGACAACGCGTGCGTGGCCGGATTCGGCCCATTGTTCGTAGTGGGGTTTGTGGCTGTCCTTGTTGTGGCAACCGCCGCACATTTGGGAAGCCAGCTCCACCCGTGGCCGGAACACCGGATCCGTTTCGTTGACGGCATGATGACCGGCGGGTCCGTGACAACTCTCGCATTGTACGCCCCCCAGGTGGGGGGTCAGGGTGGCACTGACGAACCCGCTGGGCAGACCGTAACCCACGGTATGACAGGGAAGACAGGCGGGATTGTTCGCCTGACCGATTCGCTGCAGGGTAGCCAGTGCGCCCGCGTGCCGAGTCTGCATTTCTTGTGCGTGGATTTCCTCGTGGCAGACCGCGCAGGCTTCCGCCCCGGCGTATTGGGGAGCCGGGCCGACCACCCGGAAGAAGGCGTTGCTGGTGATGGCTGTGATGGTGGCCATGCGCAGGTGATTGGTGGCCGGTCCCAATGGGCGCCAACTACCCTGCAGATTGGTGCGATACTCAATGCGGTAATAGCCGGGCGGCCCCTCCCAAGTGAGGCGTAGTCCGTTGGTCGTGAGCTCGATGCCCGTCAGGATCGGTAAACCGGGCATGCCACCCCGAACCAATCGGTTCAAATGCGGCTGGTTCTGGGCTGACACCGTCGAGCCCAAGCACACGCACAGCAACAGGAGCAAGCCAAACCAGCCGACCCCGCGGACAGGGTCGGAAGTCAGGCCGGTCCCAAGCCGAGCTGCCCGGAGCCCATGGGGCTCGGGGCGGGCCGTTCTCCGTGCTGGGGCACCACCTGGGCGGTCAGGGCGCTGGGTCTGGCCGAGCCCGAGCATATTCACTGGCCAGCGTAGGCGGGCGCCGAGCGGGAGCCAAACCTATATTGCCGAAGGCTTTCCTTGCGTTGCTGCCCGCTGGTTTCAGGGTGGGTGCAAGTTTGCCACCGCCGGCCAGCCGGCAGGGCGGGTCGGGTTTCCCCAAAGAGGACCGCCGCAGCAGATCAGGCGCTGCGGCGGTGTGGAAGCGCTGGAAGTTGGATTTTCGGCCGTTACTGGAGGCCGACCAGATAGCCGAACCGTTGCTTGAACTGTTCGGGGCTCATTTTCACAACGGCGGCCAGGCGGGCTAGTTGGGCGACATCCTCGAAATCGGACCGCTCCAGCCGGATCATGTAGTGGAGGGCGCACTCGTAGGCCTCACCGTCCACATTGACCTTGCGGACATTGAACCGGCCGGTCTGCGGATTGAGCATTTTGTCGAACGGCAGTGGCATCATCTTGCCGTCGATGAAGCTGATGATGGCGCCGTAGTTGGCCGCCTCGGGCGAGAGGATGAACTTGATGGCTCCGTAGCCTAGGTCACGTGTGTACTCGGCGTCGAAGGGAATCGGGTCGGCACAGCGCAATTCGTAGCCGAGGTCTTTGTCGATGAAGGTCAGCTTGAGCCCGAGTTCGCCCAGGCGACTGGCTAGAACGTCCTTGATCAATCGGCCGAAGGCGATTTCGCCCAGGCGCAGATGGCCGTGGTCGTCGCGGATGACCTTGCCGTAGCGCTCCAGTTGGCCGCCGGGCACGGCCTGCATGAGGCCTTTTTCGCCCATGGCCTCGATCAGGCCCTCGGCCAACACCACCAACCCGTAGTGCCGCCCCATGGCCCGCCGTTTGATGATCGAGCCGATGATGATGTCGCAGACCTCCTCCACCGTCACCGGTCGACCGCGGAACTCTTCGGGGATGATGGTGAGGGTGGCTGCGGCGGCCTTACCGATGCCCAGGGCCAGGTGGCCTGCGGACCGGCCCATGCTGACGACGATGTACCAGCGCGAGGTGGTTTGGGCGTCCTCGCTGAGGTTACGCACGATCTGCACGCCGTAATGTCGCGCTGTCTCGAAGCCGAAGGTGGGCGTGGAACCCGGCAGGGGCAGGTCGTTGTCAATGGTCTTGGGCACGTGCGCCACGCGGATGCGGCCCTCGGCCCGCTGATAGACCTGGCTGGCCGAAAAGGCGGTGTCATCGCCGCCAATGGTCACGAGGGCTGTCACCCCCAGTTTGTTCAACACATCTAGCACGTTGTGCATGCTGGTCTCCGATTTGGCCGGATTGGTTCGGGCCGTGCCCAGGATGGACCCGCCGCGCAGGTGAATGTGTTTGACATCGTCGATGGTCAGTTTGGTGTAGCGCTGGCTGTCGCCCTCGGCCAGGTACTTGAATCCGTCGCGGAAGCCGATGACCTCGAACCCTTGGTTGATGCCTTCGATGGTGGCCGCGGCGATGACTCCGTTGATTCCGGGGGCCGGGCCGCCCCCCACCAAAATACCCAGTTTCCCTCGCTTGATGCCGTTTGCCATAGGATTTGGTTCGTTCAGTTTCAGTGATTTTGGGGCCCTTCCAGTTCACAGGACCTGCATTTACAACGTCGAATCGGGCCCGCCAGCCGGGCAGTGTGCCAGAAATCCGGCCCGCGTCAAAACAACTTGCGGCCCCAGAGTGTTCCGCCAGAGCCCGGCGTCGGGACGGGATCGAGGAACCTGCCCGTGCCGTGGCGCCGGGGACGAAGGTTTGCCCCGAGCGATGGGCGGGCAGTTCGGACACCGCACGGCCACCGGCCGTGACCCTCGGCCGGGTCCCTGTCGCCTGGGGCAAGGTGGGCACATCCGGGATGACGATGCTTCGGTTTTGGGGATGCGGATCAAACGCGGCCAGCTTTCGGGCTCTCACGGGGCCCGCACAGTACCAACAAGTCGGCCTGCGTGCGCCAAACGAAGGGTAGCAGGCGTGCGGATTCCAAACGCTTCGCGAGTTCGGAGGCGCCGTGGAAGGGCGAGGCAGTGCATGGAGTGCAGCGGCTCGTTGGCGCTTTTGGGACAGCGACACGCTGCTCGGAGACCTACGGACCCACCTCTACCTTCCAAGCCCGTTCCACGCCCGACCCTGTTTCGCTGCTCGCCCGAGGATATTGCCCCTCAGATGGCCATCTTCCACCCCCGCCCGGGGCGGGTGAGCCCGACCAAGCGCCAGGGCCCTGAACACAGCAAGGCCTCGCCTGTAGGGCCCCTTCCCCCCGCAGTCGCCGAGGTGCCGGTGGCAGGCAGAAAACCGAAATCCGCCCCCGAGTCGGTAGGTTCACCTCAAAAGAGTGCCATTCACATTTTAAACAAGCCTCCACGTTCCCGCGCTTTGTGCCGGTCGGAGCCGCGGGAACGTCGAGGGACAATGGGTTTTTCTTGGGCTTCCTTTCGCGGGCGCCCAAGAGGTGAAATCCGCACGGCCCCGCAGCTCTTGGCTTCCAACCCTGGGCCGTAGGGTAAGGACAACTCGCTCCCGCTCAGTGGATCAGGGGGTGAAGCCGTTTGCGGTTCGTAGCTCGGGCGGTGGCTGGTCGGTGGCGTCGGGTACGATTCAGACGGCTCTCGAGTGAGCGAGCGGTTCCTGGGAGACGAGACCGCAGCAGGCTTGTGGAGGTGCGGACAGGGACAGACCCACAGGCCGGGCCTGGAGGGGTGGATGGCATCGCCGGACCCTGGCCATTGGCGGCTGGGTCGGGAGGGCGGCAGCTGAGGGGGAGCCGGCCTACGGACGGGCTTCCCGCGCTTTCGGTGAAAGTCGAGGGCTGCGCGGGCGATAGCGCGGATATTGGCCGGAGTTACGCCGGTGGTAGTGGCTCCTGCGAAGGCCAGAATGAGGGGGTGACTTCCTGCCGTTTCCAAGGCCTGCCAGGCGGCGGCGTAGTTGGCTTCCGGGATACCGCGCAGGCCCGGGTCCAAGGGCGGAACGTTGCCCATGAGGGTCATACCACCTTAGATGCGTTGGCAGGCTTCGGTCATGGAGGGCCACACCCCCGTTCAGGACGTCAAAACCGGTCGCGGGCAGAAGATCCAGGCAGGCCTTCACGCTGGGGTCGTTGTGGAAGACCTTGCCCCGATGAGCCGGGAAGGCGTCGGCGTAACGTTTGAGGAAAGGGTGCGCAAACTGCAGGTAGTGTCGTCGCCCGATGAAGCCGGCCAGCTCGCTCAGGACCAGGATGCATTCTACTTGACTGCCGAGTAGTACTTGGGCCTGGGCTTGGAGCCATTGGATCCCCACCCGCGTGGTGAGCTCAAGCAACTGCAGGGTCTGTTCTGGTCGGTCGATGATGTCCTCCATCAGTTGAGTGACGCTGCGGACGAAGGAGGCGATGGTCAGCGGGCCACGTGCGGCCACTCCGGGCACGCAGCAGCCGGCTTCGGCGATTCGGCGCTGGAGTTTTTCGCAGCGGTAGAGGCACAGGGCCACGAAACCGTCGTGGTCGGCTTCTGGCGGACTGGTTTCTTGGAGTCGTTCGGTGGCTACGCGCAACGGTTCCACGTCAGGTACGCGGTGGTCATGGAAGCGAATCCACGCCCCCAGCGCGGAGGGTTCGGCGTCCATGCCGATTTCGGACCACCAGGAGGAGAACCAGATGACCGCGGGAAGATCTTCCATAACGCGCAGGTGACAGAGGAACCAGGTGTCCAAGTCGAAGAAGTAATCTCGGTGGCTGACGCGCTAGTCGGGGGAATCCAAGGACAGTCGACGATCAGGGCCACGGATGCGGGCCCCTCGAAGGGCTGCCGTTCGGCGGCGGCCTTGCATCGTTGCCATTGTTCCGGTCGCATGAATGTGGGAGGGGCCCAGTTGGGGATCAGATTTCGAGAGCCACGCGGCGTGCCCAGGCGTCGGCCTCGAGGATTTCTTCCAAGGACGGGTTCTGGATGACGTGGTGGGCGTCCATGGTGCGGCGGACGCGTTCGGCGATTTCCGAGAAGGGGAGGCGGCCATCGACAAAGGCGGCAACGGCTACCTCGTTGGCCGCGTTGAGCACGGCCGGCAAGGTTCCACCCACGCGTCCTGCGCGCCGGGCCAGCTCCAGCGCGGGGAAGCGGTCAGTGTCCGGTGCTTCGAAGGTCAGTGCGCCCAGCTTCACAAAGTCGGTTTGGACGCGCGCGTTGGGGACGCGCTCCGGGTAGGTCAATGCGTATTGGATGGGCAGGCACATGTCCGGGCTGGAGAGCTGGGCCAACCAGGAACCATCCACAAATTCCACCATCGAATGGATGACGCTTTGCGGGTGGATGAGGACCTCGACCTGGTCGATGGGAATGTTGAACAACCAGCGTGCCTCGATCATTTCGAGGCCCTTATTGAAAAGGGTGGCGGAATCGATGGTGATTTTGCGGCCCATGACCCAGCTGGGGTGTTGCAGGGCGTCTTGCAGCCGGATCTCCCGGAAACGGGACTTGGGCCAGAGCCGGGCGTCCCGGAACGGGCCGCCCGAGGCTGTGAGCCAGAGTTTGCGCACCGAACTGATGGGCTTGCCGTCCAGGCACTGAAAAATGGCGGAATGTTCGCTGTCCACAGCCAGCACGCGGACCCCGTGGGCGCGTGCTTCGCGCATGACGATTTCTCCGGCCATGACGAGGATTTCCTTGGAGGCCAGGGCGAGGTCCTTTCCCGCGCGGATGGCTGCCAGGGCGGGCCGGAGGCCGGCGGTGCCAACGATGGCTACCAGCACGATGTCAGCCTCCGGCAGAGTGGCCAACCGGATCAATCCCTCCTCCCCGGTGAAGACGGGGCAATCAAAACCCAGCGTGGCTGCCAGGTCCGCGGCGGCTGCGGCGTCGCGAACCGAGACGGCCCGAGGCCGGTATCGGAGGGTTTGCTCCCGCAGGCGCTCGGTATTGGTGCCGGCGGCCAGGCCCACTACGCGGAGCCGGTCCTGCAAGTCGTCCACCACCTTCAGTGTGCTGGTGCCGATGGAGCCGGTGCTGCCCAGGATGACAACGTTCTTCATGGACGCGTCAAGACGTGGCGCAGATAGAGGTACATCAAAGGTGCGTTGAACAAGAGACTGTCCAACAGGTCGAGCAACCCGCCAATGCCCGGGAACCACCGGCCGGAATCTTTCACGCCGGCCTCCCGTTTCAGGAGTGACTCGATCAGGTCGCCTACCACGGCACCGGCACCCAGGACCAGGCCTAGGATCAGGGCATGAACCGGCTGCATGCCGGGCAGGCGGTTTCCCAGCAGAGCGGCCAGCGACAGGCTGGCGGCGGTCGAAAGGCCCAGGGCCCCGACCAGGCCTTCCCAGGTTTTGCCGGGGCTAAGTCGTGGGGCCAGCTTGTGTCGTCCGCACAGGGAACCGACCACGTAGGCGCCGGTGTCGCTCAGCTTGGTTACGACCAAGAAGTAGAGGACGTAGTACTTGCCCAGGCCTTCGATGCCCGGGAAGAAATGAATTTTCTGGATGAAATTGAGTAACCAAGGCACGTACATCAGGCCCAACAAACTCACCGCCAGGGCCGGGATACCCTGCCCCGTGGGACCGGCCAGGAGCAGCCGTACGGCCAGGCCCAGCACGAACACGATCAGAAAGCTGGTCTCGAAATCGTTGACCCGGGCCGGGGAGCCGTGGATGCCGAGCTGGCCGGTGCAATGGAGGAAGGTGCCAACCATGAGGAGCAGGCCACCGGCTAGGCCGCAGCCGGGGAAGCAGGGCAGCCCACGTTTGCGGGCCAAGCCGTAAAACTCCATCAGGCCGGCGGTGGCCAGAACAATCATGATGGCCAAGAACACCCACTGGGCCACGGTCGGGTGCCGAGAGAACAGGGCCAGGAGGACGGCGGTCCAGAGGATCAGCGAGGACGCCAGCCGTCGCAGGAACGCATGTGCCTTGTGGCTCCCGGGGGCTCCCTCAGAGCTTGGGGTGAGAGCGGGGGATGCTGGAGGCTCCGTGTTCATGCTGTCATCCGGTCCGACCTGGGCAGGAAGATGGGGCTGGGCCGGCTAGTGCAGGCTCAAGGGGGCAGGGACGGTGGGCTGGGTCCGTGCTGCGGGCATGCCGGGTCCGGAGTTAGGAGGCGCGGTTGGGGTAGGGTGGTTTCTGGATTTTGGGCAGTGGATTTTGTTTGAGGGCTTTGAGGACCTCGAGCACCGCCCGTTCCAATTGCGGGTCGCCCCCGCGGGCCATTTCACCGGGGTCATCCACTACTTCGATGTCTGGGTCGACCCCGTAGCCTTCAATGATCCATTCGCCGGTCTTGCTATAGATGCCGAAGGTGGGGACGGTGACCGAACCACCGTCCACCAGTGGCGGTGTGCCGGTGATGCCGATGAGCCCGCCCCAAGTGCGCTGGCCAATCAGCGGGCCCAGTCCGGACTGTTTGAAATAGTAGGGAAAGCAATCGCCGCCGGAACCACTCCAACCGTTGATGAGCATGGCCTTGGGGCCGAAGTGGGCTACCGGTGGCCAGGCCCAGTCACGTCCATCGCGCACGCCCCAGAAATTGCGCAGGGGCCGGTTTAAGAGTTCCACGAAGCGGTCGGGAATCTGCCCGCCGCTGTTGAAGCGCTCATCGATGATGAGTCCCTCCTTGGTGATCTGGCCACGCCACTGGCGCACCAGCTCGGTCTGACCGTGTTGGCCGGTGTCCGGCACGTAGATGTAGCCGATGCGGCCTTGGCTGAGTTTCTCGACACGCAGACGGTTTTCGTGGATCCATGCCAGGTGGCGCAGTCGAGATTCGCGAGCCAGGTCGAGGGTATGGACGAGCACCTGTCGGGCGCCTTCGAAGCTGGGCTTGTCGTTGAGGGTCAGCAACACTGGTTGGTCAGCCAGACCTTGGAAGGCGGCCCAGGGATCTTTGGAGGGGTCGATGGGTTCGCCGTTGACCGCCAGAAGATAGTCACCGACCTGGACGTTGGTCAGGCCGGGTTCGCGGAGGGGGGACCGGACTTCGACGTCCCACGGGGCGGCTTCCAGAATGCGTGCGATTTGGTAGGCGCCGTTGGTGAGAATGAAGTCGCAGCCCAGATAGCCCACGCCGCGTTCCGGGGGGCGTTCGGTGTCCCCGCCGCTGCGGTAGGTGTGGGAGGCGTTCAGCTCGGCAATGAGTTCCCCGATGACGTAATTGACGTCCCACCGGGTAACCGCGTGCTCCAGCAAACGGGCGTAGCGCACACGCATGGCCGCCCAGTCCACGCCATGGAGGTTGGGATCGTAGAAGTAGTCTCGTTGGAGGCGCCAGGCGTCGTTGAAAATTTGGCGCCACTCGGCCACAGGGTCGATGGAGGCTTCCAACCGGTCCGTGGCCAAACGCTTGTCCATTCGTTGGCCTTCCTTGGGCTCAATGAAGGCGTACTGGTTGCCCTTGCGCACGAGCAGCTTGGATCGATCAGCGGTCAGTTGCAGATCGTCGGCGTCGTCCAGGATCCGTTTGGTCTCTCGTTTTTCCAGGTCATAGAATTCGATCGGGCTTGCGGTGCTGTCGCTGCCCAGACGCGGCAGCCAGCGATAGATCAGCTTGCCCGAGACCGCCGCCAGGTCGTCGTAGCGGCCTGGTTTGGTGGGCAAGAGCACAATCCGTTGTTCAAAGCCCTCCAGGTCGATCTCCACCGGTCTGGGAGCTTTGCCTTTGGGCGCTTCGGTTTTCTTCTCAGAGTCTGCCGGGGTGTTGGTACTTGTGGACTCGGAGGCCGCGGTGGAAGGCGCGTTGCTAGAAGAGACGCTCGCATCCGGTGATGGGGCAGCGAAGACGGCTAGGGCTGCAGGTTTATCCGGGACGGGATCCTTGTCCCGGTCCCCTTTCGGTTTGTCAGCTTGCCCGGGCTTCTCGCCGTCCCTGTCTTTGACAGGTTCCTCGTCGTTGCGGGGTGCCAGGGGCGAGGGCACGTCTTTGCGCAAGGGCACGGCGGCCAGGCGCGCCCCGTTGGCGTAAATCCAGGTGTTGTCTAGCTCGCTGTAAAGGGGGGCGAAATGACGCGTGGTGCGGAAGAACAGGTATTTGCCGTCGGGATCAAACACCGGCAGGTCGTCGTTGTAGAAACCGCTGGTGACCTGGTGACGTTGGTGATTTTGATAGTCGTAAAGCACAAGGGCGGTTTGGCGGTTTTCACAATCGGCAGCGTAGGCGATCCAACGGCTGTCAGGAGACCAACTGACGCGGAATCTTTGCAGGGCGCCGTGGTACATCCACATCTGCTGGTCGATGCAGCGATTGGTTTGGGTGTCAAAGTCATATACCCAGATTTTCATCGCCTGATCGATCCAGAGAATTTTTTTGGAGTCCGGCGACCACTGCGGCTGGTAACGGAACCCGGGGCCGAGCCGGGTGAGCGTGCGGGGCTCGGGGTTGGTGCCGGGGGAGGTTTCGGCCGGCAGGAGGGTGAGTTCGTACTCTCCGGTTTGGTCGCTGAAACAGGCGATCCAGCGACCGTCGGGGGACCAGGCTGGAAAGCGTTCGGCAGAGCCGGAGCTGCGGGTGAGGTTGCGGATCACACCGTGTTCGGCCGGTACTGAAAAGAGATCACCACGGGCTTCGAACAACGCACGCTTCCCGGAGGGGGACGGACTGGCGTTCTGGATGAGGTTGGAGACGTTCTGGACCCGTGGCTTGAGCGTGGCGCGATCGGTGCGAACCGTTACGGAGACCTCGCGGTACTGCTCGGTCCGCAGGTCCAGCAGGTAGAGACGTCCGCCGCATTCGAACACAATGTCTTCCGGGCCGATGCTCGGGAAGCGCACATCATACTCCTGAAAGAAGGTGACCTGGCGAAAGCGGTCCCGCGCAAAATCGTAGGCCCAGAGATTGAAGCGCTTGTCCGGGCCCCGGTCGGAAAGGAAGTAAAGGGTCTGACCATGCCACATGGGGATGGACTCCGAGGCCTCGGAGCGGGTCAGATTTCGGGCCTTGTAGGTAACGAGGTCGAAGAGCCAGATGTCCGGGTTCATGCCGCCCCGGTAGCGTTTCCAAGTGCGAAAATCGACGCTGATCGGGTGATAGGCCAGGGTGCGTCCATCGGGGCTGATGGCGCCGAACTCGCCGTAGGGCACGGGGAGCTTTTCCGGCAGTCCCCCTTCGGCGGAGACCTTGTAAAGCTGGTTGAACCGGTCCTTGTAGCTGGTCATGGTAGTGGCGAAGAGCAGATGACGCCCGTCCGGGTACCAGTCCACCATGCGATCGGGTGCACCATGGTGGGTGATGCGTCGGGGCAGCCCTCCGGTGACAGGAAGGATGTAAATGTCTAGGTTGCCGTCGTAGTTGCCGCTGAAGGCGATCTGGGTGCCGTCGGGGGAGAACTTGGGGAAGGATTCCTCCCCGCGCGGGGAGCTGAGTCGGACAGCCTCGCCGCCGGACTTGGGCACCAACCAGATATCGCCGGCATAGACGAACACGATGTGCGTTGCGGACACATCAGGCTGCCGCATCATCCCGGCAGGAAGTGGCCGGGGTCGATCGTCGGCGGCCGGGGCGGAAACAGGGAAGAAGCTCGCGCCGGCGAGCCCGGTGAGGACAATCAATGCATGCAGCATAGACGACAGGCTTGAATGTGCGTTAGCAAAGGCTGTGAAACCAAGTCTGGAATTGGCCTGGGATCGAGTGCATCGGGGGGCGTCTGGAGACATGGCCTGCACGGCCGGCAAGCATGCCCGTGGGGTGGCCGGCGCAGGGGTCATTGACCGGGCTGTTGGTAGTGCATGTCCACGAAGGTGAAATAGACCTCGCGGGTGACTTCCCAAGGCCAGGTCTGTCCCGCGGCGT
>Ga0209809_1000357_pt1 | contig 41980 bp, 33 predicted proteins | sample YNPMSTMetaG_FD_186172 | JGI IMG/M metagenome (GOLD analysis project Ga0209809, IMG submission 186172) | Anoxygenic and chlorotrophic microbial mat microbial communities from Yellowstone National Park, USA - YNP MS-T MetaG (SPAdes) (version 2) ...
GTGCAGACACCCACCGCAATCGCCTCTTGTCCGATATACAAATGACAAGGGCATTTCGCCTCCCCGGCGGCCACCAAATCCCCTACCACTTCCTCAAACCGCCGGATCCGCCGCATCATGCGGTACATATGGACAAATAACCCCACCTTTTCCTCACCCACACCTATCTGCATCCGCCCTAACGGTTCCATGTGCCCAACCTCCTGAGAAACGCTCCCAGTTTCCCTATTTTGACTGTATCCACCCGGCCAAGCCACTACCACTTGTAGGGGCTAAAATCTGCTCGATCCCCACAGATGGTGGTAATTATTTCCGGTGGATACAGTCAACCTATGAGACCTTTTACGCTGCCAAGCGCTGTTTTGGTACCTCCGGCCGTCCATACGCGGCCAATTCTTTGGGCAACCAATCCTTTCGGAATAGTTTGATGAGTGTATAAACAATGATCTTTATATCAATCCACACATTGTGCCGTCGAACGTACTCCAATTGAAGCCGAAGTTTCGTCGGTCGAATCCACAGCTCATACGCTCGGTCCGGATCCTCTGTCCCAGCCAATACCGCCCCTTCGTCCGCATTCCATAGAGACGCCCAATCCGTAATCCCAGGACGAACCGTTAAGATCGCCCGCTCTTCCTCTGTATAAAGTTCTACATACCGGGGTACTTCCGGCCTCGGCCCCACCAGACTCATCAGACCCCCAAGAACATTCAAAAGTTGCGGCAATTCGTCCAGTTTATACTTCCGAAGCCACCGTCCTACCCGGGTAATCCGAGTGTCTCGGTCCGAGGTGGAATTAACGCCGGTGCGATCCGCATCAACCACCATCGTCCGAAACTTGAAAATCCGAAAGGGCTTTCCGCCCCGACCGACTCGCCATCCCCGATAAAACACCGGCCCCGGGGAATCCAATTTGATCCAAACTGCCGCCACCACCCACACCGGCCAAGTAAGCAAAATCCCAAACAAACTTCCTACGATATCTATCAATCGCTTTACCATGTTCTATAAACCTCCCTGTCCTCGGAAACGACTCTTACACGTATTGTTTTCTCACAAATTCCACCAAATCGGAAACAGCGATTGGTTTCTTTTATGCTGCCAGCCGTTTTACTCTAAACTTTTGTGCTACTTCTTCAATATAGTTTACATAAGCGGGATAAATTTTTTCGGCATCGAAATAATCTGCGAAAAGTTTCTTTGCCCCCTCCCTCATTTCAGCCAAGCGGTCTTTCTGCTGAATTATCTCTCGAACCACACCTAACAGTTGATTTACATTTAAGGGGTCATACGTCCATCCACAGCGGTATTTATCTAAAAGTCTATCTAATCCACCCACCAACGTGGAAACCAACGGTAAACCACCCGCAAGATACTCCGCCACCTTGTTCGGGAAAGCACCTAAAAAATTTTCCCTCCTCTGATAAGGTGCTAATCCCAAATGGGATATTCTAATCAGCTCTTGAATTCGCACTTCATCTTGCCAACCTGGAAAATAGACACTATGAAGACCTGCCGCCAGACCTTGCAGTTTTTCTCTCAGGTCGCCAGTTCCGCAAAGAATCCATCGGACCTTCCATCCTTCGGACTCTATCTCTCGCGCGGTCTTGATCACTGGTTCCAGCACAAACTGCCGTCCCAAGGTACCAAAGAAGCAGATGTTGATAAAATCTGACGTGTCAGAGATTCCGCGGCTCTTCCAAAAGTTTTCCGCCTCTTTCCTGGCATCGATGGAATACACGCGAGGATGATAACCTAGTAAAAAAACGCGATCCCATGCTCCAGCAGCCCGTTTTGCATACCTAAGCCCCCATTCCAACCATTTTGGCGATGCTCCCACCAACCCGCTTGCTGCTTGACAGGCATAACTGGTGCAACGGAAAAGCCTCCTCAAGAAAAAACGTCCTAATTTTCTAAAGAATCGAGGGAAAAAGTCCAAAAACAGGTCCGGCCATTCGTCGCGCAAATCTAAGATTAGAGGAATACCTCGATCCGTTGCATACTTCGCTGCCGCTGCACATAAATCCGGGGTGGGGAGACTTGCTACAATTACCTCCGGCGCCGTCTCCCGAGGGGCCAACTTCGCAAATTCCCTTGCTACTTGGAAATGATCTAACACCCGCCATAACGATACATTCTTCCGATACCCACAGCTTGCCAACAAATATAATTCGCCTTTATCCCAAAGGGGTATTTTCACGGACCGGCGAACCCGATGCCTTTTATTGACATGGTCAAACGCCCCCGACCACCACACAACTTCATGTCCCTTTGCCAAAAGATGCTCCGCCAATACCGCCGTCCGCAGCAGACGAACCTGCGGTCCGTCCATCGGCAACGGTTCGCTAATCTGCAATAGCCACACTCGCATGAACTTCTCCCATTTTCCCAGGTGAATTTTGGGGAGACGGAACCCTCTAGATTTCCCAAAACAAATTTCGGAACACTTTCAGACAAGTGATGTAAATACCACTATTTTTGGAGAATGTCTTAAAGTGTCATCCCTATGAGAATGGCATGGCTCATAGAGGAGGACACACTTTTCGATCTATCGAGAGTCTTATTTTTCTCCAAATTGGCGATATATATTCTTCATCTATCAAATTTCTACGTAACATTCTTATCTGATAAGTTATAAACAAAGCCCACTATCTTCTATGCTGCCTGAACATATTCTCGGTTTTGGTTCACCAGAACAGAATACAAGTCCAGAAGTTTCGGGAGTTCCTTTTCCCAATGGTATTTTTCTTCGACGGCCCGACGTCCTTGATGGCCCATTGCCCGGGCTTCCTCCGGATGCGAAAAGACCCATCGCATTGCCGCGGCAATGCTGGCCGGCTCCAACGGATGGACCAATAACCCACAACAGGCCGATTCCACAATGCTCCGCCATAACGGAAAGTCCGAAGCAATCACCGGCAAACCTGCCGACATATATTCAAAAAGTTTATTGGGTTGAGATTCCACATGGTTTCCAAGAGGATGGAAAAGAACCATGCCTGCTTGCGCCCGATGAAGTAACTGCCGAACCGCCTCCCGATCCAGAAACCCCAACTCTTCCACCTGAGCCCATCCTGGCAGTCGGCTGCATTCTGCCCGTAGCGCCGGCGATTCCCACCGGCCCGCTAAAGCCAATTGAGCCTCCGGCCCCGCTATCTCCAGGGCAGTAATCATCTCCCGGATGCCCCGGATTTTACTAATCCCTCCCACATACACAAACAGCCCGTGTTCTCTGCGGCTGTTTTTTTCTGGCCAAGGGGCTAATTCATCCCGCCACGGGAAATTCTGAACGACTACGCAGCGGGGATGATCGGCGAACCTTCGAGCAATCGCCGGTGTGGCTGCCACAATCCCATCCATCCGCTTCGCACAGCAGTCTTCTATCCATCCTACTGCCCTAGCGATCCAAGGCCGACTCCACCTTGGCAACCACGCCTTGTCCGGAATCTGAAGCCGAACATCCTCATGAACGTCATACACCACAGGCCGACCGGTTTTCTTCCGGAGCTTTAAACCCCACGGCAGCAGCTCCGGATCGTGAAAATGGTAGATATCTGCTGGGATGGTACTTGCTAGGTGAGCTACCTCGGCCGCAGTTTTGAATATCCGACTCCAACGTGATTTAGGAAGATTTCTCCGATAGAAAACTACCCCATCCTGGCACCCTGGGACAGCACTTTCTTCGCCAGGTGCCACTATGGATACCTTATATCCCAAGCGGGCCACACTTCGTGCCATTTTCCCATAAATACGTATATCATTCCATGAATGGACGCTAGTCAACATGCAAATTTTCATTGTTCCTATCTGCCATTGTTTGTTGGAGTCCTTTCTGCGTTCTTTCCGCAGATTTTTGAAATATATTTAACTCCTAAATAAATCGTAGATAGAAAAACAGCGACTAGGATTATATTTACACTGAATAGCAGTGTATAAAACCGGAGAGGTTTCTGCCAGATGAAGTAGCGTGTAAAATAGTCGCTTCGATAATTTTTCCACCGCTGAGCAGTATCTATCAACAATTTTTCGCCAGTAATTTGGCCAAGATGTTCTACTGTATTGATATTGATATGATGATATTTAAGCTTGGCAATTTGTCCTAGTTGGTCATAGTAGGTCCATTGCCCTGTGTCATACTTTGGGAGTTCCTGTTTCAAAGCCTGGAGACCTTTGCGAAATAATTCGCTCGCTTGGGGATCGCCCGTTTCTTTCCAATAATGATAAATGCCAATCAGTGTATGAGCCATCCCATTAAGAACCCGGGACTCTTTGCACGTGGAAGAAGCATACTCTTCGTACCACCAAGCATCTTCGCTATCTTTTCGTAGGACACCTCCCGATTCTACAGGGATAGAGAGAGCAGTAAGAGCTTTCCGGGCGGCATCGAGATACTTTGAATTTCCGGACTCTCGATAAGCTCGAACAAGAACCTCAATCCCACAGCCTTGCGCCATCCCAGAAATCCAAGGGGGCTCTAAATTGTACACCTCCCAAGGGAAAGAATACTCCCAGACATAAAAGGTTTTTCCCGGCAGTTCCCGCGGTTTTAAACGGCTTGCAAGCCAATCGGCACAAGAAAAGAAGCATTCGCGATACTCGTGTGAGGAAAGCCCTTTAGGGAGACGGAGTGCATAGTATTTCAAGAAGTAATCGTACTCATTTGAGGCTTTCCAAAGTTGATAATACCCATAAGCATACATGCATACATAAACCGGATTATCGAATGCTTTTCCTAACCGGAGATAATAGACTTGCGGAACGCCCTTTTCATCTAGAGGATGTAAAGGAACGCCCCGGCTTTGGATGAAAGCCAAGCCCTGTTCAAGTGGGTCGGTAAGGAAAGGCTCTGACCAGGTCGCCAACGGTATAGCTATCAGAAAGGAAAAGGTTCCGAACATACTAACTTTTATACCCCTTCGGAGAAGAGCTTTTCCCATAGAAGCACTCCTCTTGAGGCATATCTTTTCCTATCCCACTTTGCTTGAAGAAGAATTAAAAACAGAGGCACTATAAGACCTCCGTAGGAAAAGAGAGTGGCAAAAAAGTCGGTCCTATTTATCTCAAAGAAGGAGTAAAATAGTACTGCATGCGCCGCCAGCAGAAAGAGAGTTTTTCGTTGCCGGATGAGCCAGATTTGAATACTCTCTAACAGAAAACCGATTCCCAGGCCATACAAAGGTGGCCCTATCCAGCCCCAGTTGGCGTATGCCATTCCCACAAACGGCGCCGGTGCATTTCCTCGATATGGCGAGTCGGGAAACAACCGTTGGTAAACTTCCTGCGATATAGGAAAATATTCATATCTCGGATTTAACAAACCAACCACTTGGGAGAGTTTACCAATTCCTCTTCCGTATAGAAAATCGATCTCTTGGGGAAACAGTTTTATGTATTGGAAGTTCAATTTTGCCGGAGCATAAAAAACCCTTTGTGCGATCCCTATAAAAATGCTCTCCCATGATCGAAGAGGATCATGAAGAAATAACACAAGAATAGGCATAACAAATGCTAATGTAAGCATTAGAAATATTCGAGAGAGGGGTATTTGACCACTTCGAAATAGATAATAAAAGAAAAATATCACAATAAACATCACTACCGCAGGAGAGCGGACGAGAGTAGCGCTACAATAGAATAATCCAAAGGCGAAAAGAAGCGAAAATATAAGCCATCGTTTGAGTGGCCAAGGTTTTGTACAGGCGATACCTAACCAGCAACTTAATACAAATGCCCATCCAAATTGTCGAAGCATAAAGTATATAAGGGAAAAGGCGGATTGAAGATCAGTGGTTACTTGTTGTCGAAGACCGGTTAAGAGATTATACTCCCCAGGATGAACGAGGGCTTGGATAAAAGGCGGGATTCCCGTTTCGAAAAAGAATAGTACCGAAAATAAGAGTGCTAATGTTGTGAGAATTAGCAATCTGTTTCGTTGCCAATGGGAAACAGGTTCCATTTCCGCAGCGTAAAAGTTTTGTATCTCTTTCGGAGAGGATCGCCAAAGGGCAGCAGCTCCCAACACGCCTATTGGAATAGTCAGGGCACAGGATAGGATTAACCCTAACGTTAAGGAGGCTTGGGGAGGCGTCTCCACAACGAAAATCTCTACCGAAGGAATTACCAACAAAATGGTATAGGCATACCAAGTGGCTGTAGGTAATGTGAGTCGGCGCCAATGTAAAGGAACGGCCTGTTTCAAAAGCCCCAGACCTATCAGAATTACTCCGAGAGATCCTATCACGATGAAGAAATAGTCTATCGCCTCCACGGCGTGATCCTTTCCAATGGATTCGGAGGTCCCAATAGGAAGATGAAAATATTTCCTCTACTTTATCGTTAACTTCAAAACAAGTCCTTGTACTAAATACGCCCCTGCCTGGGCAGCAGCATAGACCCCAACAATTGCTGGGGGTTCCCACTGGAGGGCGGCGGCCGCTGCGACGGTTCCACAAAGAAGCATGCTGTAGAAAATATCCCAGGCTAATTGAAGCTCTTGTCGTTCGGAGAGAAACAATGTCGTAGAAACGGGAGAGACGACGAATTCGAGAAGGATGGCCGGGGCTAAAACTCGGGCAAATTGGCCGGCCGTCTCCCAATTATTTCCGAAGACGAATTGGAAAACTATCGGCGACAAAAAATAAACAGCCAGCATGGGTCCTGATGCCAAGATCAGCAACCAAAACGTAAATTTCAGAAAGAAGGGTCTACAGGTTTGAGGAGAAGTTCGGCGCCGTTCTGAAAACTCTCCAATATATACGCGGGCGAGATTTTGGCCCAAAAGGCTTGTCGGTACATGGAGCACCCAGTCAGCAAGCATCAGGTGGCCTAAAATCGCCGGAGGAAAGACGGCTGCCATGATCAATTTGGGTAAATGGAACGCCGCCCGGTTGAGCAAAGTAGAGGGAAGCGTAAGGAGGGGGAATCTCCAAAATCGCTTCGCTACATGCCAGAGGCACCCAGGAAAGATGCAAGAAGGGGAGCGGGCAATCTGGACGCCAAGTGGTCGTGCTAACCAGCTAATTCCCAAGGCGCGCCCTGCCAAATCTCCTACAAGGAGCCCTGTAGGTCCTCCTATTGTCAAGCCCCAGCCGAGCTGGCATCCTATCATTCCTATTCCCTGATATACTTTAGTCCACGCAAGCCGAGTAAAGGCTTTCACCCGTGCAGCATAATATGTTAACGCCTCATAAAGAGAGATGAAAAAACAAGCAGGAGCTACTAGCCATATATACTTTTCGAGAGATCTTGCGCTGCCTTGATCAAATAATATTGGATGAAGACACCAGAGTCCTACGAACACCAGGGCGGTCATAAGAAGCAGAATCAAGCCGCACAAACTAACCAGAGAAAGAGCCTCTGTTTCTTTGGGAGGCAAAGGAATTGCCCGTTCGTAGCCTAAGCATCCGACAGTAGTCAGAAGACCGACCAAGGCAGTGAAGGCGGCCAAAATGCCGAAGTCTTCGGGTGTGTAGAGCCGAGTAAGTGCCGGTGCGGCAGCCGCCGCCATCAGATGGGCGGCTGCACTCCCGGCGGTCAGAGTGGCTACCCCCTGGATCACCTTGTTACCCAGCACATCTTGGAAAGAGGGCAGCTTTGGAACGGAAAGACTTTTTTGTTTGGCAACAGGAGGGGGAAGAGTCGTCGTCATAGAGTGTGCTCCCCGAGGAAATGGGCGACGACTTTTCTAGCCGCTTGGCCATCCCCGTACTCTGTGATTGGTTCTAAAGGAGTCCAAGGCGCCATTTGGGCAATCCGCTCCGGATCGGTGCCTACGAGGCGATTCCAGCCCGTTCGAACGGTTTCGAGCCATTCGGTTTCTTCTCGCAGGGTAACACAGGGCACCCGGTGGAAGTAGGCTTCTTTTTGCACACCGCCGGAGTCGGTAAGGATCAATGCGGCTGATTCTTCTAGCCGAATCATGTCCAAAAAACCGACCGGCTCGATGATCCGAAGACCATTGCTGCCGGAAGCGGTGTCGGCAAGTTCCCATAGGCCGCACTTTTGTAAGGCATGTCGGGTGCGGGGATGTAAAGGAACAACCACCGGGCGAGTTTTACTCAACCGGTTTAGCCCCTCCCAGATACCGGTCAATCGTTCCGGATTATCAGTATTTTCGGCCCGATGGATAGTGGCAAGGAAATACTGTTTTGGCTGGAGATGGAGGGTTTCTAGGAGTCGGCTTTTTTGGCGGGCGATAGGTGCGAACAGCATCGCCGCATCGTACATCACATCGCCGACATGAAACACTCCTTCGGTGATTCCTTCTCGAGCGAGGTTTTCCATGGCCGTCTGGGTGGGACAGAAATGGAGTTGTGCCAAATGGTCGGTAAGGACCCGATTGATTTCTTCGGGCATTTGGCGGTTGAAAGAGCGGAGCCCGGCTTCGACGTGAGCCACCGGGATGTGAAGTTTGGCGGCGGCCAAGGCGCCAGCCAATGTAGAATTCGTATCTCCATACACTAAGACCCAATCCGGCCGACGGGAGTGCATAATTTCTTCTAGTTTTTCCAGCATTCGGCCGGTCATCTGTCCATGCGGCCCAGAACCCACCCCCAGGTTTACCGCTGGAGCGGGCAGTCCCAGTTCATCGAAGAAGACCTGGCTCATTTGGGCGTCGTAATGTTGGCCGGTGTGGACGATTTCCTCCTGGATCAGCGGTGGAACGCCTTGCCGGTTATGGTCGGCGATGGCGCGGCTTACTACCGCTGCCTTGATAAATTGTGGCCGAGCACCGACCACCGTTAAAATTCGCAGACACGAAGGAGCCATCGTCCGGACCAAATTCTTCTTGCGAATCTATATGCTGCTCTATATACTTCGGATCGGGATATACTGCACTTAGGTTTTTAATGTGTAAATCTATTTGTAAACTTTTATGACCGTCTTTGTTAAAAATATGGAAATTGGAGAAATTTTATTTTTGTTGCCGAAACTACCGGTTTGCCGGATACCGAAGGAAACCAATTTCTTTATGCTGCGCGGAGGAGCCGGAGAGGTATCTTCGATGGGATGCCTTCCGGCACCGCATGTCGAATTTGATAGGTTAATTCGATGGAAGGTTTGGCATCGGCGATACCGAAGCCTCGGCCGGCCAACACCTCTTCATATACCCGGGTATGAAGATCGGTAAAACCTTCGGAGAATTCGACTTCCTGGCCATCGATCCGGATGGAGCGGTAGGTAGTCTGGCCCGGTTTTAAGCCCGTGGTAGGCAAATCTCGGGGGTCTATCGAAAGGAACCAATAGACTCGTGCTCGTGCCAGTTCGAGATAGCCGCACGTTCGGGTTGGCTCGGCCAGGAAGACTCGGCTTGTTTCTACAGGGCCGAATATCCATATGAGCATGTCGAAGAAGTGGATGCCGATGTTGGTGGCCAGGCCGCCAGAGCGGGCAACATCTCCCTTCCAGGAGTAGAGATACCATTGTCCACGACTGGTGATGTAAGTGAGTTCTACATCATGTTTTTCGGAAGAAGGTTGAGCATACTGGGTGTGCAATGCTTGGATCGTGGGATGGAGGCGGAGCTGGAGTACGGTATAGACGCGGCGGCCGGTTTCGGCTTCCAGTTCTGCCAGGGCATCGCAGTTCCAGGGGTTTAGGACCAGGGGCTTTTCACAGATGGCGTCGGCGCCGACGCGGAGAGCAAATCGGATGTGGGCATCGTGGAGGTAGTTGGGAGAACAGATGCTTACATAATGGACACGTTCCTCTTCGGAGCGGCGGCGTAGTTTTTCCACATGCCGATCGAACCGCTCAAACTCGCGGAAATACGCCACGTCAAAAAAATATCGGTCCAGGATACCCACGGAATCGTGGGGATCGACGGCGGCTACCAGCCGATTGCCTGTCTCTTTAATCGCCGTTAAATGACGGGGAGCAATGTAGCCAGCTACTCCTGTTATGGCAAAATTTTTCATTTTCGTTATCCTTTCCCTTGAAGTAAACCGTCGCTTGAATTCTGAATATTCAAATTTTACTTATTTCCGATAATTGTATATTTGGGAAGATAGGTTATTTTCAAAAAGTTACGAAATTTTAACTCTGTTTATGCTTTGATGATGCGAGCTTTAGGTGTAGGAACACGGGCCATGGCATTTCGGGTATCGATGACCAGTCGGGCATGTTGGCCGATAAGTGCATAATCTATCGGGCTGTGGTCGGTAGCGATCAATACGGCATCATACCGACCAAGGGTTTCGGCAGTTAACGGGACGGATTCCATTTGATATTGGTATTTGCGTCCCGGATGCAACCGGGGGACGAAGGGGTCGTGGTAATCGACTTCGGCGCCGGCACGGAGCAGAAGTTCCATCAACCGATAGCTGGGGGATTCGCGGTCGTCGTCCACATCTTTTTTGTAAGCCACGCCGATCAGAAGGATGCGGCTTCCTTTGAGGCTTTTGCGTTCGTCGTTGAGGGCCTCGATGAGTCGGCTGACCACATATTCGGGCATGGAGGTATTGATTTCCCCGGCCAGTTCGATGAAACGGGTGGCCACTTCAAACTCTCTGGCCCGCCAGGTGAGGTAGAATGGGTCAATAGGGATACAATGTCCACCAAGCCCTGGTCCTGGATAAAATGGCATGAAACCGAACGGCTTGGTACTGGCTGCTTGGATGACCTCCCAGATGTCGATTCCCATCCGATGCAAGACCACTTTGAGTTCGTTGACCAAGGCGATATTCACGGAGCGGAAGATGTTTTCCAGCAGTTTGGTGGCCTCGGCAACATCGGGGCTGGAAACAGGCACCGTTTTGGGGACAATGGCGTCGTAAAGTGCGCAGGCCAATCGGAGGTCGGTTTCACCCAAGCCGCCTACCACTTTGGGTATGGTCCGGGTGGAAAACTTGGGATTGCCGGGGTCTTCGCGTTCCGGAGAAAAGGCTAAAAAGAAATCGATCCCTGCCTGCAAACCGGATCGTTCTAGGATGGGCCGGACGACTTCCCGGGTGGTTCCTGGATAGGTGGTGCTTTCCAGGACTACCAGTTGGCCGGGGCGAAGCCGGGCGGCAATGGAAGTAGAGGTATTTTCAATGTACGAAAGATCAGGCTCCCGGTTTTTGGTAAGCGGCGTGGGCACACAAATCAGAATACAGTCGGGCTCGTCGAGTCGGGAGAAGTCGGCGGTGGCATCGCAGTTTTTTCCCCGGCTGAGGGCCTGAAGGCGTTCGTCGCTGATATGCCGGATGTAGGATCGGCCTGCCTGGATGGATTCCACCTTTTTGGCGTCGAGATCGAATCCTAAGACAGGAAAACCTGCCTGGGCGAACTCAATAGCCAACGGCAAACCCACATAGCCCAGGCCGATGACGCCCACGCGGGCAGTCCGAAGGTGTATCTTCTCCAGCAGGGTGTCTGCCAAGGTGTTTTGCATAAAGCCCTCCATGGCTGGTGAATTTAGCTAGCTATTCGGTCGAATGGATTCCTCATGGTACAAATGGGAACCATCGGACAATCGGGCCGGAAGGCCGCCCCAGTGATAGGGGCCACCGGGAATGCCTACGCTCCCAGCGCTCCTTTCCCTTAGGGCGTTGCATTGTTGGAGTTGGCCTTTCGATACCCTGAGGAAAGGTAAACATCGACCTGACAAGCAGGTTCCTGCAAGGGTTATCTGCATTTGGCTAAAAAATGCTGCCTTTTTAGGGAAGGGCGTTTCTCCTTTGGCAACGCGTTAGCGGACTGAAGGGATGCGATGTGTCATTCCTGCGCAAGCAGGAATCCAGGCTGCTTTGTGCCTGGTAAATAAGTCCACAAAAACCGGAAGTGGTTGGACTACTGGCACCTCCGAAACCGAAAGGTATTTCACACCCTTGAACACTTTCGCAATTATGTACACCTATTTAGGTGTTGTTGCTGCGCAACCGGGAATTCTCGAATACTTTCTGGATTCCCGCTTTCGCGGGAATGACACTGCCTGGTCCGGTTTCTCTGGAGCCGTCCTCTTCCCACCGGGGGAGAGGGGGATTGCTTTATTCGGCTAAACTGTTCCCTCCTTTGTTATGCTGCGGAACGTTTATGGATAGGTTTTTGTTGGGTGTATTTTTGACAGGTAGTTTGTTCATAGAATTCGGCGATGGTCTGGAGGACCTGTTGTCGTTCTTCGGGGCGAAGTTCGGGAAAGACGGGCAAAGCCAGGGTTTGGAGGGCGGCTTGTTCGGCCTGGGGATAATCGCCCGGTTTGCCGCCTAGAAAAGCCAAGGCCTCTTGGAGATGGAAAGGCCGGGGATAATAGACTTCACAGCCGATGCCCCGGGGGCGGAGGTGCTCCAGAAGGGCATCCCGCCAGGGAGTTCGGATGACAAACTGGTTGAAGACATGGCGGCGGTGGGGAGCCACCGTGGGCGGTTTCAGGTAATCCGGGGCCAGTCCCAACCGATAAAACTGTTCGGTGTACCAGGCGGCGTTTTGCTGGCGGCTCTGAGTCCACTGCTCCAGATAGGGGAGCTTGACCAAAAGGACAGCGGCCTGGAGGGCATCCAGACGGAAATTGCCGCCCACCAGCCGATGATAATATTTCGGCTTGGCCCCATGATTTCGGAGGCATCGAAGGCGATCCGCAAGATCGGCGTCATCGGTAACCACCAAGCCGCCGTCGCCCATGCAACCTAAATTTTTACTGGGGAAGAAGGAAAAGCAACCGATTGTCCCTAGGGTGCCTGCATATTTTCCGTGATACGTGGCCCCGATGGCCTGGGCGGCATCCTCGACGACCGGGATGTTGCGCTGACGGGCGGCCTGGAGAATCGGTTCCATCTCGGCGCATTGACCGAACAGATGTACCGGCAAAATCGCCTTGGTCCGGTCGGTAATCCTGCAGAGGACCTGTTGGGGATCGATGGTATAGGTGTGCGGATCAATATCGGCGAAGATGGGCCTGGCCCCAACTCGCACAATGGCACCCACCGTGGCAAAAAAGGAATATGGGGTGGTGATCACCTCATCGCCCGGCCCAATGCCCAACGCCATCAGGGCCATCAGCAGGGCATCGGTGCCGGAGGAAACCGCCACGGCATACCGGATGCCGAGATACTCGGCCATTTTCTTTTCGAGCATTTCTACCTTAGGGCCGTTGATATACTGGGTGCTTCGGGCGGTTTCCAGCAGGGCCGATTCTAACTCCGCCTGTAATGCGGCGTATTGGCGAGTTAAATCCAGCAGGGGGACACTCATGCCGCCTGTTCCTTCCTGGAAAGGGACTGGTCCTGGGCTGTCAGGGACAAAGGCAGCCGGTCGGCGGATAGCCGGCAACCAGGGACCATCTCTAGCGGATGGGCCTGGGCCGAAGGAATCTCCCGCCAGACCACCCCGTCTTGAAGGATATAGACGGTGCCATCTTGGCCCACCGCCCGGCCAGCCGCATCAAACGCCAATTTGGTTCCCGTGGTATCGACCCATCCGTGGAGCCGAGCCGGATTCCCATACACCAACCCAAAAGCCGGTACATCCTTGGTTACTACCGCACCGGCGCCGATCATGGCATAGGGGCCGATGGTATGGCCGCAGACAATGACCGCCCCTGCCCCGATGGTGGCCCCTCGACAGACTCGGGTCGGCCGAAATTCCTTTTTCCGCTCAATAAAGGCCCGGGGATTGATCACGTTGGTAAAGATCATGTGGGGGCCGCAAAAAACCTCGTCTTCCAGAATTACCCCTTCGTAAATGCTTACGCCGTTTTGGATTTTGACCCGGTTGCCGATCCGCACCCGGGGACCTACATAACAGCCTTGGCCCAAAATGCATCCTTGCCCGATGACTGCGCCGGCGGAGATGTGGCAAAAGTGCCAAATTTTGGTCCCTTCCCCGATCTGGGCGCCGGGATCCACAATGCTGGTAGGATGGATAAAGGTTTCAGAAACAGGGGTACTCATCCACGTACTCCCCGGACCGCACCATGTTAGCCGAATGGAGGGACATGTTTGGCAGGTCTGTCAAAGCGGCGATCCAAGGTAGAGACCTCCCAGGGATCAGACCTGCCGCCAACGGCCTTTTCATTCGGCTCAAGTGTTCCCCAAAGCTTTGGTTTCCCTGGATCCTCTTGGAGTATGGCCCCCCAAAAGGGGTGTCCGATCAAATAACGTGTCAGAGGGCTTTTGACGGTTTTCAACCGGGGCATAACTATACCAGATACCCCCTTTCTCGGAGAAGATCAGTTCTGCGAAAGGAGGCGGCGTGCATTCTGCATTTTGTAAACCTGAAGATTTCCCCGAGGTGGGCCAGAGACTTTGGAACTTGGCGCTTCCAACACTTCAGAAAGGATGAAAAATGGCGCAAAATAAATAAGATAGGCAAGATTTTGCCGAAGCCTGCAGCTTGGAAAGGCACAAAGGTAGCAGAGGGGAAATCAGTTCCCTATTGGGTACCTAGTTAGCCGAGGGGCTCCGGAAATTCCCAGGGGACTCCTTCCCCCATTCCGGGCAGTTCCGCCCTAGACCCGACTCCCACCCGTCCGATATCCACTTTGAACATGGGAGTTGATTATATCTATTTATCCTGCCAAGACTTAGATAAAGCGAATTTCCGGACACCCTCAGTGAGCCGGTAACATGTTAGCCGAATAGAGGACTCTATGGGTGAGGGCTGCGGAAGCAGGCAGTCCAGGCTGCTTTGTGTCTGCTGCGGTGTTCCTCCTGGGCAAGTGGGAACAGGAGTATCTTTTCTGGAGTGCCGCTTGCGATGCAGTGAGACCCTGGTTTAGCCCGCCAGAGGAGAGGCAGACGGTGTCAAAGGCACCGCCGGGTAAGGGTGGGGAAAAAGAAGGCGACCGTGCCCTTATGATTGCCCCCTTGTATGTCATTCCCGCGAAACCGGGAATTCATGTTCTTTTTTCCTGGGTTCCTGCTCGCGCAGGAATGACATAGGGGGCGGCACACTGGGGGTCGGGATTCCTGCTTGCGCAGGAATGACACGTCGCCCCCTGACCCTAACCCTCTCGATGGCCAGGGGGAGGGGAAACGTCGCCTTTTGATTCGGCTACATGTTACAAAAATGGAAGTTCGGCACCGCCTCGGAGAGGCTCTCCCGAAATGGCAATCGGGCGGCGGCCGGATCGTTGCCAAACCTTTCCGATTTACCAAAGTGCCCGTTTTACGGGGGTTTTAGCAGTCTGGGGGCCGCCGGTGGGTAGTACATCTGGCTAATTTAACTGTATCTCCCCATCCGGCCCCTCCCAGATGGAGGGGGGAGGGGCTAATCGGATCGAAATTTCCCCGGGGAATAGACGCACTTAATGTGAGTTTAGACAATTTGGAAAATCTAGATAAATTTTGGCTAGAATAAAAACCGGCCGGACTGGATTCCATGATTAAACTGTCTCCCCAGCCCAGGCCCCCTCCCTTTGGAGGAGCCAGCCGGGGAGATACAGTCAAACTAAAAACGGAAGTTCGGGACCGCCTCTGAGAGGAGCGAAGACTCTATTCGGTGGGGTGAGGCCATTACGGGGCCGGTGGGACTTGGGCGGGCGGCCAAACCGGTATCGGCACCATGCCATACGGATACCCGTACCGGTTCCAGGACCCATAGGGATTTTGCCAGGATTGGAACGGCAGCGTCCAGGGACCTTGGGGATTACCCCATGGGCCGAACGGGGTGGCTCCGGGCCGGAACGGATACAGCCATTCTCCATACGGGCGAATCGATTCCCCGGCTCCCCAGGTTTCTACGACATGGCGGTAATCGAAGCTGCCCCGGACGGCTAGCCCACTTCGTTTATGCCGGTAACCGCTCTCTTGATACGTGGGGTCGGTCGGCACGAGGGCCGGAGGCGGAGGCTGGTATTGGACGACCCGCTCAGCGGTATCTGGAGTATGGCTGAACCGGCTTGGCCGGAATATCCAACTTTCGCCGGGGGTGCCAGTGGCACAGGTGGGGGATAGTCCACCCGATGGGGGGGATGGCGGGCGGTTCTGCGCCATGGCCGGGCTTCCCAGGGGTTCTCCTACCAGGAGCAGACCAGCCCAAATCCCCACGATAGAAGCATATTCAACCCACCTAAAATAGGAAGGCCCGAAGGATATCCACAGACAGCGGCAGGTTCCGCTTGGGCAACCGGGGGATGCTGGGCAAATCAAGGTGTTTACTCCCCACAACAGGCCCGGGCGAAATGTTTCGGATAGTTAACGCGAAAAGGCTTTTTCCGACCAAAACGCCCGGTAACCGCCTAGGGAGCAAACCCCGTTCCAAGCCCTGCAAACCTGGAAGATCGTAGAGCACGTTGGCCGCCTGAAGCAACCTGCTCTCCCCCGGGGGCTAAACCCAGCATGTTCCTGCCACGAAAGTGGGATTTAAAGCTTCCTCCGAGGCTGTCCCGAAAATCCGTTGTGCCCTATCCGAGCGGGTCCAGCCTGGAGCCAGATGATCTCGGAAAACCCCTGTTTTTATAGTTTGACTATATCTCCCCCTCCGGCCCCTACCAGTTGTAGGGGCTAATCGGATCGAATTTCCCCGGGGAATAGACGCACTCAATGTGAGTTTAGGCAATTTGGAAAATAGAGATAAATTAGATAAGTTCTGGCTAGAATAAAAACCGACCCGACTGGATTCCATGATGAAACTGTTTCCCCGGCTCAGGCCCCTCCATTGGGAGGAGCCAGCCGGGCAGATACAGTCAAAATAGGGTTTTAGGAACTGGATGGGCAGCCTCGGTTGGTTGGTCAACCTCCTGATGGGACAATTTCGGGACAGCCTTCTCAGGGGGCCGGCTGCGCTGGCCGGCCTACGGAGCGGGGCGTTCAACGAAAAGGGGCGGGTCGGCGGGGTCGTACTGCTGCATCTGGGCCGCCTTCTGGGGGTCATAGACATATCGGGCGCCCGGCGGTAATGGGGGCAGTTGGATGCCGTTTTCTTGGATGATCTTTTCCATGAACTCCTCCTGGGTTTTGGGGAAATGGCCGTACTGCGCCCGATACAGGTTCATGGCATGGGGAATCTGGATGCGAAAGGCTACCATCTGGGGGGCTTTGAAATAGACGGAGATGGGTTCGGTGATCAGGCCGCCGCCGTAGCCTTGGCCTTTGGGGCTAGCGCCGACATCGGCTTTTTGGCGGATCATGCCCGGAGCAGGTTCCGCCAGCCCGCTCGAACCGCCAGCGACGGGACCGGCAGGATGGGGAGCACCCGAGGGAGAGGTTGCCGCCTCAGCGGGCTGGGAAGGAGCCGGTTGAACCCTTCGGGCCGCCGGCGTCGGACCGGACGGTTTGGAACTATCGGGTTTGGAGGCCGGCCTGCCACATCCGACGGCGTGGATAAGCAGGCACCCGGCCAAGCACCCGAACCAAAAGAGTGTCCTCCACTGCGGCATGGCAGACTCCTTGTAGGCACCGGTCAGGGGGAGAATGGCGAAGCCCTTTCGCCCCATGAAGGGGGAGCTTTTTTTGTCGCAGTGTCCCGTTGATCCCTTCCCAGTGCCCTAGCCTCGCTTCGCCCCAGCCGGCCATTCCCGCCCCTGGGGAGAGACGAGTTAAGTCATGCAGGCTGTTCCAGACATAGATGGACTGTCTCGTTTCGGGTCCACTTTCCCTATCTGTTTAGGGACAACCGATTTTTTCCCCCTACGACTAATAGGGGGGCGGGCGAGTCGATACAGTTAAAATAGGATACAGTTAAAATAGGATCGCCTAACTTGACTGTATCCCCGGGAACAACCACCCCAATCGGTGGTGTTCGATCCGATTTTTAGTCGGTACATCTGGTAGGGGGGCCGGACGGGTAGATCTAGTCCAACTCAAATAGAATCGCCGCTACAGGAAAACCCGGTTCGGGGATCGGCCTATACATCACATATTTTCACTGCTTGCCGGAGCGACTCCAGCGGATCCCGGGTCGGAATAAATTCCTGGGCCACATAGCCTTGGAAGCCGGTCTCGGCGATGGCCCGCATCACGGCCGGGTAATTGATCTCCTGGGAATCGTCGATTTCATTTCGGCCCGGCACGCCGGCCACATGATAATGGCCGATGTAGTCTTTAAACTGTTTGATGCGGGTGATCAGGTCTCCCTGCATGATCTGGACATGATAGACATCGAACAGAATCTTCATCCGTTCGGAGCCGATCCGTTTGCACACCTCCACACACCATTCCACCCGATCGGCCATATAGCCGGGATGCCCTTTCATTTCGACATCCACCCGGCTGTTGAGCACTTCGAAGCAGAGGGTTACTTTCTTTTTTTCTGCGTAGCCGATGACGGTTTTTAGACCTTCCACCGTGTTTTGGAGGCCGACGTCGTCAGGGATACCGTCCCGGAAACCGGAAAAAGTGATCACATTGGGGAATCCTGCTTCGGCGGCGGCATCGACGGCCTCTTCGATTTTCTGCTTGCACATCGGCCAGTTGTCTTTATTGTTCCAGCCTTTGACGAATCCGTGGCTGGGAGCCATGGCGCAGATAAGCCCATACTTTTTCAAGATGGGCCAATCCTTTGGCTGGACCAGTTCCACGGAGAGGATTCCCAAGGCCTTGGCATGTTGGCAAAGCTGCTCCAAGGTCCAGGGATTGGGCGAACTGCCCATGAAGCACCAATCACAGACCGACTGGCGGATTCGGCCTTTGGTAACGGCCGGGCCTTCTTCCACCAACAGACGGCGTCTTCGGGGTTGGGCCGACTGCGCCCACCGGCCCATGCCCAACAGTCCTGCTGCTGCCGCCGCTTGTCCAAACCAGCGCCGCCGACTCAACCCAGAGTGCTTTTTTTCTGCCATCGTTAGCCTCCTTTAGGAAACGAAACCCTGTGGCATAGGTAACAATTTCCCGTTTCACTCGATTTCCTTTTACCATAGTATGGCGAGGCAGAGGTGTCAATGAACCCGCCGACAAAATCCCCTCCGGACCATCCGCTTGGGAAAAAGCATCCCCCGATGCTCAGGAGGTTTCCTGGGGCTTCGCCTTGCAAAGGGCCCGAACCTGCGGTATGGTAAAAAGTTTGGGATGGCATCTTAGAGGCTGTCCCGAAAATTGGGACTCAGGGTCGGCCCAGACCGTTGCCAAACCCTTCCGATTTACCCAAGTGCCCGTTTGATGGGGGGTTGGGGCAGTCTGGGGGCCGCCGCGTGGTAGTACATCTGGCTAATTTGACTGTATCTACCCGCCCGGGGTCCTTACCAGATGTAGGGGCTAAAAATCGGATCGAACACCACCGATTGGGGGTGGTTGTTCCCGGTGGGTACAGTCAAACTAAAAAGGAATTTCGGGACAGCCTCTCATAGAGCCCATGGCCATTCCCTTCGAACTGGCAATATAGAGGCTTTCTCGGAAGGAGAGTTTCCTCATGACCCCGGAAGGGGAGGATTTACTGCGGATTGGGCGGCATCGGTTTCGGAGCCGACTGATCGTCGGCACCGGCAAATATGTCAGTTTTGAGCTGATGCAACAGGCGCTGGAGGCGGCCGGCGCTGAATGCGTTACGGTGGCCGTTCGGCGGGAGCGTCTTTTGGACGCTCAGGGCCGAAATATCCTCGATTTTCTCGATCCCCAGCGATACACCATTTTGCCCAATACGGCTGGGTGTTATACGGCGGAGGATGCGGTGCGGGTGGCGCGGCTTGGCCGGGAAATCCTCCTGCAACTGGGCAACCCCGGTGCGCAGTGGGTCAAATTGGAGGTGCTGGGCGATCCGAAGACCCTGCTGCCCGATCCGATCGGCACTTTGAAAGCCACCGAACAATTGGTAGCCGAGGGATTTGAGGTGTTGGTGTATACGACGGACGATCCGGTGTTGGCCCGTCGGCTCAAAGAGGCTGGGGCGACCAGTGTGATGCCGGCGGGCAGTCCGATTGGTTCCGGCCAGGGGATACTGAATCCCAACAATATCCGCATCTGTCTGGAATATTTGAAGGATGGGGATCCCGACTATCCGGTGATCGTGGATGCGGGGGTGGGGACGGCCAGCGACGTGACGGTGGCGATGGAGCTGGGGGTGGATGGGGTACTTTTAAACACGGGCATCGCCCATGCCAAAAACCCCATCGCCATGGCCCGCGCCATGCGCCTGGCCGCCGAAGCAGGCCGATTGGCCTACCTGGCAGGCCGAATCCCCAGACGCCTGTATGCCACGGCTTCAAGCCCCCTGGAAGGCACCATCGCCCCGGCCGGGAAGCCAACTTCCTAGCCAACCCCGGAAAAGTCCCGGAAACACCATTTCTCTTCGCAAAACCAAGGGACAACGACGTGGCCAAAAACCAGGGAATTTTGTGTCTCTACGATTTGCGAAGCTCCATAGTGCCTCGGAATCCCCTTTGCCGGGCCAACCTCCCCCCGCCAACCTGTGGGTGGGCCGGTCTCTTGCCGGCCAGGGGGAAAAGGCAATTTGCTCCCTTCGGGTAAGAAGGACCGTTTGGCAACCAGGGGTTCGTTCGGGGAACGAATCATTCTGCGGCAAGCGGCGGGTTGGTCAAGGGGGGCAAGCGGGCAGAAGGGTCCCACTCACTCCGCATGGGAAAGCACTTGCAGGCAAATCTCCGAACTCGCCGACGATCCCTCCGAGGCGGCAGCTGGATCGCCGTTGCCCGATAGCCGGCTCCGAAGCTCGGGATCTTGCAAATAGACCAGATGCCGGCGGGCGATCCGGCAATGGATGCGCATCCGGTTGTCCTCGAATTGCCGGGACAGGATTTCGGCATGTTCGGCCAAAAAGGCCAGATATTTGCCGCTCTGGACAGGCAGTTCCACCAGCAGTTCGACGAATCCCCGGCCGAGGGTTTCGCGCACGGCGGCCGTCAGAGTATCCAGACTTTCACCGGTCCGGGCACTGATGGGAATCGCATGGGGGTAGCGGTTGAGCAGTCCGTCGAAGGCGGCCCGGTCCTGGACAATGTCTATTTTGTTCACCACCAGGAGGGTGTCTTTTGTTTCGATGCCGATTTCTTCCAGCACCCGATAGGCGGCGGCCACTTGATAGCCCACGGCCGGATTACTCCCGTCGGCCACATGCAACAAAAGATCCGCCTGCCGGGCTTCTTCCAGGGTGGCTTTGAAACTGGCGATCAGATGGTGCGGCAGGTCCCGGATGAATCCTACCGTATCGCTTAACAGCACCGGACCCCAGCCGGGAATCTGCCAACGGCGGGTACGCGTGTCCAATGTGGCGAAAAGTTTATCTGCCACGAACACATCGGCACCGGTCAGCCGATTCAGCAGGGTGCTTTTGCCCGCATTGGTATAACCGACTAGGGAAACGGTGGGCAGTTCGGAGCGGGCGGCCACTTCCCGCTGTTTGCGCCGTTCGATCTGCCGTAGGGCCATGCGAAGATCGGAAATCCGTTTGTCCACCAGCCGGCGGTCCACTTCCAATTGCTTTTCGCCGGGGCCGCGCAGTCCGATGCCTTTGCGCAATCGGGACAGGTGGGTCCACATCCGTCGGAGCCGGGGCCGAAGATATTCCAGTTGGGCCAGTTCGACGGCCAGGCGGGCTTCGTGGGTTCGGGCTCGGCTTGCAAAAATGTCCAGCACCACCTCCGTCCGATCCAGCACCTTGACGTCCAGCACCTTTTCCAGATTCCGCACTTGGGCGGGGCTGAGATCGTTGTCGAAAATGACCACCTCGGCGTTTTGTTGGCGAACTAAATCGGCCAGTTCCTGGAGTTTACCCCGGCCGAGATAGGTGCTGGCATCCGGGGCCTGGCGGCGCTGGATCAGTTGGCCCACCACAATCGCACCGGCTGCCTCGGCCAACCCCTCCAGCTCCTCCAACGGATTCTGCTCCTGGTGCCGACCGGGCAGCAGGACCCCCACCAGCACCGCCCGTTCCCGAACAACTGTTCTGCGTTCAATTTCGTACACTGTTTCGGCTACCCTCCTTCCACCACAAACCCCAACGTCTATTCCCAATGGGACTGGGATTCCAGTTCGCCGGCCAGAATCCGGCAATAGCTTTCGTAGCGGCGTTGGTCCAGCCGACCGTCGGCTACCGCGTTTTTCACCGCACAGTCGGCCTCATGCGTGTGGGTACAATCCGGAAACTTGCAAAAGTTGATAAAAGGCCGAAAATCTCGGAAAAAGTTCGCCACCTCCGCCGGGGCCACATCCCAAAGCTCAAATTGCCGAATCCCCGGCGTATCTACCACATAGCCGCCAAAACAGAGCGGAATCAGCCGGGCTGTAGTCGTCGTATGACGACCTTTTTGGCTATCAGGACTGACCGGTGCCACCCGAAGCCCAAGCCGAGGGTCCAAGGCATTCAGCAGCGACGACTTGCCCACGCCGCTCTGGCCCGCCACCACACTCTGGCGATCCTTGAGCACTCGGCGCAGTCGGTCCAGCCCCCAGCCGGTCTGGGCACTTAACAAAAGTACCTGATACCCCATCTGGCTATATACCCCGACCAGGGGCTGGAGTTCGGCCGGATCGACCAGGTCAATTTTATTGATGCAGATGACGGGCCGGATGCCGCCTTTTTCCGCAGCGATCAGCATCCGGTCGATCAGATTGGGCTTCAGGGGCGGTTCGGCAGCACTGCAAACCACCAGCACCTGCTCGACGTTGGCGACGATGATTTGTTGTCGGCCGTAACTGGATCGGCTCAGGATGCCCCGGCGGGGTTCGACCCGTTCGATGACGCCTTCGGCGGCAGCTTCGTTGACGGGGCGAAACATGACGCGGTCGCCCACGGCGATGATATGCCGTTGGTCGGTCTGGAGGGTTTTGAGGAGCCGGCGTACAGTACATTTATACACCTTCCCGGCCCCGTCCGCCACCTCGCTCCATAGGCCATGGACGCTTAACACCCGCCCCGGCCGACACACCGCCTCGTCCACCTCCAACACCACCGGCAGGGTGGGATCCTCCACCTGCTGGGCATCTTCTGCCGCCCGGACCGTTCGCCGCCGCGTCAACTCCCCCTTGCCCGTCAGCCGCTCCTGCCGATCCAATACAACCTCCTCCGGCCCCTCGGCGTCGTCCAATAATCGGCTCCAATCTTTAATCCGGGTACGTTCCGCCCGGTTCTTCCGGAGTTCCGCTCGGGTGATCCGTTCTTTCCGGTCTTTCTTCTCAGCCATACCCACCACTGCTGGAGGGAAGAAAACTCGCACCATTTTAGCCGAACGGTAACATTTTAGCCGAATGAAACAACCCGCCTCTCCCCCGGCGGGAGAGGCCGGCCTGGCCTTCGGCCAGGCCGGGTGAGGGGGATTTCGCCGGCACAAGGAACCTGGATTCCTCCGGAAGCGGGAACCCAGGGAACATGGGAGTTCTCCTACTTCTGGATTCCCACTTTCGTGGGAATGACACCCCTTAGCCGAGTGAGACTTCGGCTCCCTCGGCCTCTCTCGTCAGGGGAAAGGGGAGTGGCTTCCTTCGGGTAACGTGTTCCTAACCTGCTTACTCTTCTTCTTGGGGTTTTCGAGGCGGTGGCGATTTCCGAAGATTGCCGGGGATTTGGGACGGCAACTCTTTGGTAATGTCGTACCGGGCCGGCTCATCCTCCTGGCTCCTGGCCCCCGGAGGAGTGGGGATGTTCCAAGGTCGGCCTTTTCGAGACACCAAACCGGCCCGCTCCAAAAGCGACTGCGACAGAATATCGGTTTCTGTCTCATCCGGCGGCGGCGGACCTACCGCCCCTAAATCTACCGGCGAATACCGCAATTCATACCGATGCTTGGCGATGGACAAAATATCCCCAGGATCCACCCGCTTTTCCGTGACCCGAACCCCGTTGACTTTGGTGCCATTTCGGCTATTCAGATCTCGAACATACCAATAGCCCCCGATGACCGTCAACTGACAATGATGGGCCGACACATTGGCAAACCGCAGCACAATATCGCAGCTTTCCCGGCGTCCGACCAAAAGATTTTTCTTCAACAGGGGGATCGGATCACCACCTCCCAGGGGGATCAATTCACCGTACATGCTGCCTCTCCTCAGGAATCCATGGGGAACTTATTAGACGGAAGCTCACTCAGTCATTTTAGCATAACCACGGTATTCGGACTCAAAATCCCCCGACTTGGGAAGATGAAACACACACCCGTACCCCTTTGATGGGGTGTGTGATTAGCCTATTCGGGGGGCGCCGGTTGTTCTCTCTGCTTGCTTCTTTGTAGTGTATGGAAAAGTTCGGAGATCGTCAACAAAAGGGCGTTGCCTCTCTTTGGTTAATCACCTATTTTGCCTATTTTTTCTAAATTATCCATTTTGTTTGCTTAGATGTTCTCCTCCGATCCACCAAAGGCCCCTTCTAGACCATGTTGCTGTACACAGGTTAAACCGAGGATTTTGGCCAGAGTTTCTGCGTCTCTTTTTCTCAAGGGTTCGGGACTCATGGGGTTCCCCCCGATAGTGGGGTAATATATTGAGGGGCATCGGTCAGACGGAGGGGCAGACCCTCTGGACTGGCAGTTCGGGTACCCATGGGCTGGCCGGTATGATCGATCAATTGATACTTTCCCACCGGTAGGGGCAGTGTCCGCTCCCTGGGGGTTTCGGCCGTTGTCCAGGCGACCCATCGGCTCTCCGGCCCCTTCTGAAATCGGAGCAGATAATCCTCCTGAGAATCCAGGGGGACCTGCTGGGCAAACCGGAACCCGGCCAATTGGCCGGTCAGTGTTTTGGCCGCCAGATAGGCAGGTTTTGGATCATAAACCGGCTCCCGGCCCTCGAAATAGGGGTGTCGGACGGTGCCGAAATGGTGTTCCGGATCCTTCGGATTGGTTCCGTCGTCGTGCCAATCGTACCAGATGGAGACCGGAATATTACATATCAGATTGACCAGAAACTGGCGGGCCAGGTATTTGCCTTGTTTGGTTTCGTCGAAGTTTTTCCAGACCGCACTATAACCCCATTCGCCGGAAAGGATGGGGATTTTCTTTCCGGCCGGGGCATATTTGTCGATCAATGCACGCAGCTGGGCGTATTCTTGGCGAACGGTTTCTGGCGGCTGCTGGCGATACGGATGGACCGAGACGGCGTCCCAATACTTCAACAGGCCGTCTTGGAAGCAGGCTTCCAGGAATTTCAGGTCGATCTGCGAAGTGGCCGGGCCGATGTACAACTCTTTCGGACCTACCTGCCGGATCGCCTTGCCCACCTCTTTGGCCAACAGGATGTAATCCTGCACGTTGGGTTTGGGTTTCCAGAAGTGGATATTCGGTTCGTTGTACATTTCCCAGAGGATGCCCCGGCCTTGGTAGCGTTGGACGGCGGCGGTCGCCCATCGGGCCATGGCCTGCCGACCCTCGTCCGTATGGGGCGAGAGCCCTTGGTCGTAGAACCGGTTGGAATAATCCAGGATCAGTAAGGCGCGGATTTTATACGGCTCCAGGGCGGCCAGGAGCCGATCATAGGCGGAAAAATCGTAGCGGCCTTTTTCCCGTTCCGTGCCCGCCCAACTAAGGTCCATCCGAATCCAGGTAAACCCGGCCTCCGCCAGCATCTTCATTTCGCCCGGTCTGGGATCGGTAAAATGGATATTGACGCCCAAGCCGTGCGGCACAACCGGCGCCGGAAGGCCGTGGGCTAGATGATCCCCCGTCTCACCGGCCCAGGCTATCGCCCATCCCCATCCGCTTCCCAAGCAGAAAGCCAGCATCGAGGTTCTGAGTACGTTTTTCATCGTTGGGCCTCTTGACCTTTGGGATTTTACAAGAGGTGTGAATCACCTGCTCTTTAATTTGACTGTATCTGCCTGGCCCGAGTCCTACCAGATGGATGGGTTAAGAATCGGATCGAACAGCACAGATTGTGGTCATCGTTTCCGGGGATACAGTGAAGTTAAGCACACGTTCCTTCTCGCTCGAAACAGCGCATCGCTTTTAGAATTCCCGCAGCAGTTCATGGGCGCCTTTGTGCATTTCATACCAGAAGTCCAGGGCGGCTTCGGAGCGATTGGCTTCGTAGCGACGGAGCCAGTTGTCCAGTTCGGGGTGTTTTTCTCCTTCGACATCCCGTTTTCGGCGGAGGAAACCGAATACGTAGTCGATATTGCGTTCGGGTTCCCAGTAGATGGAGGCGTTTCGGCTGTGGATTCGGCTGGCGGTGATCGAAATTTGTTGGAGGTATTTATCTTTTTTGCCGTACAGGGCACCGATGATTTCCGGGATCATCATTTCCCCCCAGGCCCGGTGGAACCGGCACATGCCGCAATTATCCAGGATCAGTTCATTCATGAACTGTTGGGCATTTCGGCGGCCCAATTCCCGGGGCGGCAGGAAATCGTAGCCATAGTACATAAAATATTTTCCCATGATGGCCATCGGCGCCAACACCCCGGGTGTCCAGTACTGATTGGGCACCATCCAGCCGCGTCGGCCAAAACCAATATGGACAAAGCAATCCAAAATGGCTTTGCCCCGTTCCCGGGAGAGTTGGCGTGCCAATCGGCGTGCTCCTTCGCCCAATTGCAGAATTCCCCGCCGAGCCAGGATACTATCGACCAGTTGCACCCCCAATTGGGCGTTATGGGCCGAATCGGCAACCACGTCGAAATGGTCCAGGTCCCAATGGGGCCGATCTTTCACGCCCAATTCTTCCGGCTGCAAAAGCCCGGTGTCTAGGCAATCCATCAGCCAGGCCACCACCCCACCGGCCGAAATGGCATCAAAACCGGCCGTATCCACATGGTGAACTAATTGTTCGGCGGCCCGCTGATCAAAAATTCCGCACAACGGTCCCAGGGCCTGGTACGGCTCATAATCTTTTTTATACTTTCCATATTGTTTTTTACACACGGCCGGGCACGGTTCGCCGCAGTCGCACTGACGCTTCTGTTGGATGGTCTCTTCGTTGAATTGCCGAAGGTAGTGCTCCACCACCAGGCGTTGGTGGATCTCTCGTCGGCGCTGTTCCGGGTCGTAGATGCTTCGGTAGTTGCAGTAGAGGATTCGACCACCCATGGTGGCGAAATTGACGCCGAAGGTGCCGCCGGTTTGAAACTTCGGATCGAAGCGGTATTTCGTGGTGGCCTCAAAATCGACGGTCATGAGGCGTTTGTTGTATTTGTCGGCGAACCATTGGTCAGCCACTTTGCGGTCCCGGAAATCTTCGTCGATGTGGGTGCCGCCGAAGATGATGGCGGCCAGGTTGTGATCCCGGAGCATTTTGGTGCCCATGCCGCCTCGGCCGGCCCAGGTTTCTGCGGCCGTCAGTTTGCCCTGCACAATCGGAGCCGAGGCGATGGCACCGAAATCGGTCTTTTCAGCGGCCGGGCCGACGGCCAGTACCCGGGGATCGGTGCTGTATCGGCCGCCGTAGCGCTCTAAAGCGGCCTGCATCATCGCATACACGCCGCCCTGTTCCCAGATTTGATGGAGATCCACCGGCGAAAGTTCCACTTCCACATGATCGCCGCCGGCCCGGTTCAGATAGAGGATCGAGGGTTGGACGGCCCGGCCCACCAGTGCTAACATGTTCAGCCCCAGGTTGTCGAACACCAGGGCCGCCCCCCCCATCGTCGAAATGTAAAATCCGCCCCAGCAAGGAGAAAAACCGGTGATGATCAACCGGTTGGATCCGGGCAGAATCGAACCGGCCAAAAGCCCCACGCCGAGATTCAGAGAATTGAATCGGCCGGCCAAATGCAAACCCAGATCAACCGGCCCAAAAAACGGTTCCCCCACCGGAAACCGATCAATCCGGTAATACCCCGTACTCACATCGACAAACAACACCCGCTGATGGGTATCCATGGAACTCTCCTACCCAAAACGGTACCACTTTAGCCGAAGGGAGCAGTCTATGGGTCATTCCTGCGCAAGCAGGAATCTAGAACGTAGTACCATTCCATATTGCCTGGGTTCTGGCTGAGCAGGAATAAGGCTGGATTCCCGTTTCCGCGGGAACAAGCCTGGATTCCTGCCGACGCGGGAATGACACAGGGAAATAGGGGCCACCTGCTTGTCAGGTCCGGCGGGCACGATCCACATGCCCTTCCCGGCCCCCCTTCCCCCGGCAGTGCCTTCGGCACCCAGGCCTCTCGACAGCGCCGGAGAGAGGAGAGTTGCTTCATTCGGCTCAAATGGTACCGGAAAACCAAAAATAAACGACCCACTCTATATTGTATTATCTTGCCTCAGAGACCAGTAGACCAGCCAAGGGAATATATGACCAGATGGCCAACTGATCAGGTATCCTCAGCCTGTTGGGTCTGGAGGCTTTTTTCGATCTTGGCCCAGGTGTCTTTCAGCATGACGGTACGGTTGAACACGAGATGGCCTGGCCGACTGTCCGGATCCACGCAGAAATAGCCGAGCCGCTCGAACTGGAACCGATCCCCCGGCCGAGCGTTGGCCAAACTGGGTTCTACCATGCACCCGGTAAGCACCTGGAGGGAATGGGGATTCAGGTAGTGGAGCCAATTTTCCTGTTCGGGGAGTTCGTCCGGGTAAGGGATAGACAACAAATGATCATATAGGCGGACTTCCGCCGGCACGGCATGGGCGGCCGACACCCAATGGATGGTCCCCTTGACTTTCCGGCCGTCCGGCGTATTGCCCCCCCGGGTGGCAGGATCATACCTGCAGCGCAGTTCCACCACCTGGCCCGTAGCATCTTTGACCACCTCTCGGCAAGTAATCAGATAGGCCCATCGGAGCCGAACTTCTCGGCCCGGCGAAAGCCGATAGTACTTCGGCGGCGGCACTTCCCGAAAATCATCCTGCTCGATGTAGATCACCTTCGAAAACGGCACCTTGCGGCTGCCCATGGCAGGGTCTTCCGGGTTGTTGACGGCGTCCAGGTATTCGACCTGGCCATCGGGATAGTTTTCGAGGACCACTCGCAGAGGCCGAAGAACCGCCATGACCCGCTGGGCCCGCTTATTTAAATCCTCCCGCAGGCAATGCTCCAAAAGCTGGATATCCACCACGCTGTCCTGTTTGGCCACCCCGATGGTCCGGCAGAACATCCAAATGGCTTCCGGCGTATAACCCCGGCGGCGGAGGCCGCGAATGGTGGGCATGCGAGGATCGTCCCACCCGCTGACCAACTTCTCCTGCACCAACTGGAGCAGTTTCCGTTTGCTGAGCACCGTGTAGGTCAGGTTCAACCGAGCAAACTCAATCTGCCGGGGATGGAACACGCCCAACTGCTCCAAAAACCAATCGTACAAAGGCCGATGGTTCTCAAACTCCAAGGTGCAAAGGGAATGGGTAATGCCTTCGATGGAATCACATTGGCCGTGCGCCCAGTCGTAGGTGGGATAGATGCACCATTTGTCTCCCACATGCGGATGAGGTACATGGAGGATACGGTACATGACCGGATCGCGCATGTTCAGGTTGGGATGGGCCATGTCGATCTTGGCCCGAAGCGTCCGGGACCCATCCGGAAACTCGCCAGCGCGCATCCGGGCAAACAGGTCCAGGTTCTCTTCGACGCTCCGGTCCCGATAGGGGCTGTTTCGGCCCGGCTGGGTGAGCGTACCGCGGTATTCCCGAATCTCGTCGGCCGACAGGTCGCATACATAGGCCTTGCCCATCCGGATCAGTTGCACCGCCCACTGGTACAGCTGCTCGAAATAATCCGAGGCGTAAAACTCCCGGTCTTCCCAGTCGGCGCCCAACCAACGGACATCTTCCCGAATGGCGTCAATGTACTCCTGAGATTCCTTGACCGGGTTGGTATCGTCATAGCGAAGGTTGAACTTCCCGCCGAATTCCTTGGCAATGCTGTAGTTGAGGATGATCGCCTTGGCATGGCCGATATGCAGATAGCCGTTCGGCTCCGGCGGAAACCGGGTATGGACCCTGCCACCGAATCGGCCCGTGCGAATATCTTCTAGGATGATTTCTCGGATGAAATCGGTAGGTTCTACGGGTTTGGCCATGGCAAACGACCTCATCCTTCCCAACAAGGCGGACCCACTCCCCTCCGATGGGGCCCTCCCTTGGAAAGACCGGAAGGCAGCCCACCGCACGGAAAAAGTTATTATATCCGTAACCGTTTAGCCGAATGAAGGGGCACGATGTGTCACCGCCTGCGTAAGCAGCAGTCCCGGCTGCTACCTAGGTGCCTGTGCGGGTCTTCCTGTTGGGCTAGGGGGAAATATGGAATACTTTCTGGACTGCCGCGTTCGCGGCAGGCACACGTGATGAAGGTTCTAGGAAAAATGGCCGCTACTTCATTCGGCTAATTTGACAGTATCCACCGGAAGTAATTACCACCATCGGTGGAGTTCGGGCCAATTTTTACCCCCTACAAGTTGAGGGGGTCTGGCCGGGCGGATATAGTCAAACTAAATTGTTCCAGAAATTCCATCGGCCTTTTATACCGATTTGGGAAGAAATGCCTAAGGCTATGGGGGGTTTAAAGAGTTGGGAGAGGTTGGCCGATAGAGTGTTCTACGGCTGTGGGTCTCCGGACAGCGTGCCTCCGTAGCGCGATGTTCGGTCAGCCTCTGGGAGGGTTTCCGACACGGCGAGCGGAAACCCTCCTTTTTTTGCTATTTTCTCATCCCGTTGCAGTTTACCTAACCGACACAGGCAAAACCGCTCCGGGAAAGCACCCTACCATCGGACGGTGAGCTGCAACGAGGTGTGCTGAAATCGGTCCGCCGCGGAGAACTCTCCCCCAGCGGGGTGTGCAATCGGCCGGTTACCTGGAGGTGGGGGTAGGTTCGGGTTTGACGGACGGTTTTTGTCCCAGACACCGGGCGATCTGGCGGACCGCTTGCCGGAGGCGCTGTTCGTTTTCCACCAGGGCCATGCGCAGATACCCTTCCCCGGCCGATCCAAACCCGCCGCCGGGGCTGACGGCCACATTGGCCTCTTGGAGCAATTTCATGGCAAAGTCCATGGAGGACATTTGGCTGGCCCAGGGTTCGGGGATTCTCGCCCAGACGAACATGGTGGCTTTGGGGCGGGTGATTGGCCAGCCGAGCCGCTCCAGCCCCTCACAGAGCACATCCCGCCGGGATTGATAGATGCGGGCCTGTTCTTCCACGGCCGCTTCGGTGTGCCGAAGCGCTACAATCGCCGCTATCTGAATGGGCCGAAACATCCCATAATCATAGTAACTTTTGATGGTGGCCAGGGCCCGGACCATCTCGGCATTGCCTGCGCAGAAGCCCACCCGCCAACCGGCCATATTGTAGCCTTTGCTCATTGTCGTAAATTCGACGCCCACATCCATGGCCCCCGGAGCCGCCAAAAAACTCGGCGCCCGGTACCCGTCAAAGGTTACCTCCGCATAGGCCAGGTCGCTGATCACCATAAACCCGTACCGCCGGGCAAGCCGAACCAACTCCACGTAAAACTCCGGTTCCACCACGGTGGTCGTGGGGTTATGCGGAAAATTGACAATGACCACCTTGGGCGTCGGATACAGGTGCTGGCAGGTGTAGGCCACATTGCGAAGGAAATTTTCCGGATGGCTCACTTCCAGCAGGATGGCATTGGCCGCCGCTAACATCACCCCATACAAATGCGGCGGATAGGACGGGGCCGGCACAATGGCCGTATCCCCCGGGCCCAACAGGGCCAAACACATATGGCTGAACCCCTCCTTAGAGCCTAAACAGACCAGAATTTCCCGTTCCGGGTCCAGCCGAACTCCATGTTGCCGAAAATACTTGCCCGCCACTTCCCGTCGCAGGTTCAAAAGGCCCCAGGCAGGGGAATAGCCGTGGTTATCTGGGTTTCGGGCGGCCTCGGCCAATTTTTCCACGACCATCGGATGGGGCGGATCGGACGGGTTGCCCATCCCCAGATCGATCACATCTTCCCCCGCCCGCCGTTTTTGATACAGCAATTTGTTAATCTGGGCAAAAAGATAGGCAGGCAGTCGGTTGACCCGATCGGCCACCCGAATAGAAAACGGCTGATCGGAAGTGGGTGGACTGTCTAGCTCACGCGGAGTGTCCATAGCAGAACCTCAAACCGAAGAACCCCTCTAAAGAGGAGATATGTCGCCCCTCTTTGGCGGACTAAGGCCCCTCTTTGGCCTAATAGAATACCCCTCTTTTAGTTAGTAAACCAAATTCCTTCTCTGCTTAGAATTACATCCCCTAAGTTGACTGTATCCACCGGAAGCAATTACCCCCTTTCTGCTGCTTCAAGCCAATTTCCTTTTCCACGTGGGAGGGTCTAACCGGGTGGAGGCAGTCAAACTAATCCCTTCTGTCGTGGCGTCTCTGCCTCCCGGAGAGAGATTTTCTCCGGGATTGGTTTACTCATGCCTCACACCAAAATGGCCCCCTACATCCTGATGGTATGAGGCAGTCCATTGGTGGGGAATTGCCCTGATCTGATAATATTTTGGAAAAAGCCTATGGGCGGAGTCTTTCCGAGAGATCCATTCCCTACCTCTCCCCACAGCAGGGTACTAGTCCCTCCCTGGTCTTCCCTTCCCTTTCTCCCAAAACCACAATAGGAGATTATAATCCCCTCCTCCGCCAAGTAGAAGCCTAACCTTCTAGAGGAGAGGCCTTTCCCTTTTGTAGTTAGTATCCCACCTTCTTAGGGATGATAAGTTCCTTCGGCCGATAAGTAACCTTATTTCAAAGGAGCTGCTGGCATGATTGTGGCGGAACGTAAACCGCTGGAAGAAATCGAGCGGATGCTGGCCGATGCGGAGCGGGTGCTGGTGGTTGGCTGCGGCACGTGTGTGGCCGTCTGCATGGCCGGCGGCGAAAAAGAGGTGGAATTGTTGGCCGGCCAGCTTCGGATGCGAGCAGAGGCGGCCGGTCGACGCCGCCGGATTGATCGGGTAACCCTGACCCGCCAATGCGACCGGGAGTATCTGGACCCCCTGGCCGCCTATGTGGACGAATACGATGTCCTTCTTTCCACTGCCTGCGGGGCGGGCGTGCAACTGCTGGCCGAGCGGTTCGACGGCAAGCTGGTGCTGCCGGCTTTGAACACCCGGTTTATCGGGGTAGCCGAAGGGCCGGGCCTCTGGAGCCAACGCTGCCTGGCCTGCGGAGAGTGTCTCCTGGATCGAACCGGCGGCATCTGCCCGGTTACCCGATGCCCGAAGAACCTGCTGAACGGGCCGTGCGGCGGCACCAACCACGGAAAATGCGAAGTCAACCCCGAAAATGACTGCGCCTGGACGCTCATCTACCGCCGATTGGAAAAACTGGGCCGATTGGACCTTTTAGATGCCATCCAGCCGCCCAAAGACTATCGACCGATGACCAAACCGGCCCGTGTCGCCCATCCAGCATTTCAGACGGGATCACCGGCCGGTCCCAAATAACCTCCGCTCCGCACGAAGCTCAACCAGAGGAAACCACGACAAAGGGAAACACGAGAGGGATGTCCGTTATGGCTCGAGCATTTCGGGATGTGTTGCAGGAGAAGGAGTTTGTGGTAACCGCGGAGATTGGCCCGCCGAAGGGAACCGATGTGAGTCGGCTGGTCCATCATATCGAACTTTTGCGGGATCGGGTCGATGCGCTGAATGTTACCGACAATCAAAGTTCGGTGATGCGGGTAAGTTCCCTGGCAGCCTGTCGGCTGATCCTGGAGCACGGCGGGGAGCCGATCCTGCAACTGACCTGCCGGGATCGGAATCGGCTGGCGTTGCAATCGGAATTGCTCTCGGCCTGGGTGCTGGGGGTGCGGAATGTGTTGTGTCTTACCGGCGATTATGTTACCCTCGGCGACCACCCGGAAGCCAAACCCGTCTTCGACCTGGACAGCGTGCAGTTGCTTCAGACGGTGGGCCGGCTGAACCAAGGACAGGACCTAGCCGGCAACAACTTGGAAGGAGCCACCGATTTTTTAGCCGGGGCGGTGGTTACCCCGGAAGCCGATCCCCTGGAGCCGCAACTGATCAAGTTTGCCAAAAAGGTTCGGGCCGGTGCCCGGTTTTTCCAGACGCAGGCGGTTTATGATCTGGAGCGGTTTCGGCGGTTTATGGAGCAGGCCCGGCGCCTGATGGCGGACAGCCGGCTAGCGACGGAGCAGAGTGCAACGGGGCCGGTCAAAATTCTGGCCGGCATCGTGCTTTTGACCTCGGCCAAGATGGCCCGATATATGAATGAACATGTGCCCGGCATTATGGTCCCGGAGCATCTGATCCAGGAATTGGCTGGGGCCGAAAAAGGCAAGGCCCTTCAGGTGGGCATTCAGATTGCCGGTCGGCTGATCCGGCAGATTTACCTGGATCGGCTTTGCGACGGGGTGCACATCATGGCCATTGGCCGGGAAGAACGGGTGCCGGACATCCTGGCTGAAGCCGGGCTAGGATAGCCTCTTCGGGTACGGGCTTGCTGGCATTTCGGCCCGTTGGGGCATCTGGTCGGCCTGGACTCAGAGGATAGCCTTTTCGGGGTGCACTCTTCTTAGCATTTTCCCCAAAAGAGGGGAGTGACAGAGGCGGCGTCTTGTGAATCTGGAAAATATAGATAAAATAGAGAAAAATTGCCGCCTATCTCGGGAAAATCGGTTTCCTTGGGAGTTGTCGGTTGCGAAGAGGGTAAGTATATTTTAGAAATTTCTGGCAGAGGGCAGAGGGGAATTTCTGCCGTCTGCCGAGCCAGTGTTTATTCTTCGAACAATCCCCCGATAGCGGGATAAATACCTACCCAAAAGGGCCGTTCAAAAGCGGTGGCCCTCCGCCAGGATCGGCCTGTCAACTCCCGATGCCGCCAAAGGGGAGATTCCCCTATCGGATCGGGGTGGGTAGAGGGTGGCAAGGGGCCTCCCCCCGCTTTTGCCCACCCCTCAGCCTCCAGGTTTTGGGAGGCCTATTGGGAGGCCTATCCCGTAGGAATACCAGAGGGTAGCCCCTGAAGGCATATTCCCTTTGGGAATCCAGGAGCGGTTTTGGCCTGTCAGGGTCCTATCCGAGACATTCCTGAATCCGTTGAGCAACTGAGATGCATTTTTCCTTAGTGGATCGAATCCTCCAGTTGGAACTGGGCCGGCGGATTGTGGCCGTCAAGAATCTTTCCTTGGCCGAGGAATATCTGGCCGACCATTTCCCCCAATTTCCTGTCATGCCGGGGGTGTTGATGCTGGAGGCGATGGTGCAAGCGGGGGCCTGGTTGGTCCGGGCCAGCGAAGATTTCCTGCACAGCATGGTGGTGCTGCGTCAGGCGAACAACATCAAATATGGCCGGTTTGTAGAGCCAGGCCACTGCTTGCAAATCGAAGCGGAAATCCTCAACCAGACCGACACAGAAACCCGGCTCAAGGCGCAGGGGACGGTGGACGGCCAATTTGCGGTGGGCGGACGGTTGGTGTTGGCTCGGTATAATCTGGCCGACTCCCAGCCCCACCGACAATACGCCGACGATTGGGTGCGAAAAGAACTCCGAAAGAAATTTCGGCTTTTGTATCCGTAGCCTGGGAGCCGACCGAAGCAATTTGCCTCTCCTGCCGCGGGAGAGGCCGGCCAACCCACAGGTTGGCCTGGGGAGGGGGACCACCGTGTCATTCCTGCGCAAGCAGGAATCCAGAAAAAGGCGCTGGATTCCCACTTTCGTGGGAATGACAGACAAGGGGGAAAAGAGGCCTCCATTCGGCTAAAATGTTCTCGTTTTTCCGCCATGGACACAAACCTAAGAGGAAGCAAGAGGAAGGATGAAGAAAATGAGTTTTCAGGGAAAAACAGCGATTGTTACGGGGGCAGCCCGTGGGATTGGCTTGGCGATTGCCCGCCGGTTGGCCGAGGGCGGTGCGACGGTCATCATGGTGGATTTGTTGGAGCAGGCGTTGCAGGAGGCGGCGGCCAGCTTGGCCCAGACGCCCGGGGCCGTGCATACCTTCGTGCTCAACGTGACCGACGAGCAGGCCGTGGAAAAATTGTTCGACCAGGTCCTGGCCAAAACCGGACGGGTCGATATCCTGATTAACAACGCCGGGATCACTCGGGACGGCCTCCTGGTAGCCATGAGCAGCGAAGATTGGGACGCCGTCTTGAACGTCAACTTGAAAGGCACGTTCCTGATGACCAAATATGCCTGCCGGATTATGATGCGGCAGCGGAGCGGCCGGATCGTCAATATCGCTAGTGTCTCCGGTCTGATGGGCAATCCGGGACAGGCCAACTATTCGGCCTCCAAGGCCGGGGTGGTTGGGTTTACCAAAACGGTGGCGCGGGAAATGGCAGGCCGAAATATCTGCTGCAATGCGGTGGCCCCGGGATTTATTGATACGGAAATGACGCGGGTCCTGCCCGACAAAGCCAAGGAGCGGGCCTTGTCCCTGATCCCCCTGGGCCGAATGGGAACCGTGGAGGATGTGGCCGCTGCGGTCTGCTTTTTGGCTAGCGACGAGGCCGGCTACATTACCGGCCAGGTGTTGGCCGTGGATGGCGGCATGGCTATGTAAGCGGTCGATTGGGCCGGTTGCCTCCTGGAGCGGCTGCGTTGCCTGAAAAGTGCCATCCGTTGCGATCAGAGTAGCCCCCGCAGCGCAACCGGCAGTAGGAAAAGGGAAGAAAAACAGGAACAGGGCAGTAAAAGGGTAATCTGCCGCCGTAGTACGAAGCGGCACCCCCCTTGGGCAGGCGGGGCCTTGGCTTTGCCGGAAGCGAACCCATTCGGAGCAGGCTGCGGGCAAGAGAGAAAAATCAGTTCATAAAGGTATATATATTCACATTAAAAGGTTCCACTTTTGGGAGGTGATACATGCCGACGAAAGAAGAAATCTATCAAAAGGTGCAAGCCGCTCTGGTGGATGCTCTGGGTGTGGATGAGGAAGAAGTTACGCCAGAAGCCACTTTGGTGGGCGATCTGGGGGCGGAATCCATCGACTTTCTGGACATCGTGTTTCGCCTGGAAAAGGCCTTTGACATTAAGATTCCCCAAAACGAGTTGGTCCCCCAGGACATCCTGACTAACGCCCAATACGTCAAAGACGGCCGGCTGACGCCCGAAGGCCTAGAAGCCCTGAAGCAACGGATTCCCTTTGTGGACCTGAGCAAATTTGCAGAAAACCCGGTGGTCCAGGATTTTGCCAACGTGATGACCGTAGGCGATATCTGCCGGTATGTGGAAATGAAAGTCGGGGTAGCCTAGCAGCGCTGTCCCGCCACGAACGTTTGCGATTCTTCAGAATAGGTTTTGAGGAAGATTTCTGGGAAGCTTCTGCACTGGAGGTTTGTCGTGCCGAACGAGTCCCGAAATACCGAGAGTCTTGTTGCCTACCACCTCGTGAGAAACGGTACCAAGGCGGGAGCCCCCTGTAAACTAAAGTGTTCTGGGTGAAAAGTAAACCGTTTTGGGCCATCCAGGTTGGGACTCCGGGCAGTTAAGGTTAACGAGGATGCGTTGGTTTTGGATTGATCGGTTTTTGGAATTTGAATGTGGCCGTCGGGCCAAGGCGATTAAAAACATTTCCCTGGCCGAGGACCATTTGCAGGACCATTTTCCCGGCTATCCGGTGATGCCGGCCAGTCTGATCATAGAAGGGGCGGCGCAAACCGGTGGTCTTTTGGTGGCCCAATGTTCCGATTTCCGGGAGAAAGTGGTTTTGGCCAAGGTGAGTTCTGCCCGATTCTACGCGGAAGCCGTGCCCGGAGATACGCTCACCTATACCGCCACGATCGAAGCCCTGCAACAAGATGGTGCTTCCGTGCAGGCCACGGTGCATCGGGGCGAAGAGCTCCTGGCGGAATTCCAACTGATGTTCGCCCATCTGAACGGAGAGTTTGCCGATAAAACTTTGTTCAAGCCGAAGACGTTGCTCTTTTGGCTTCGTGCTTTGGGGACGTTTCAGGTGGGTCGGCTGCCGGATGGCTCCCCCCTGCAGGAACCGGATTGGATGCGTCAGGCCGAAGCCGCCGACCCCGACTGAAGCATTGGCCCTCTCCGGGTGGACGGCGAGATGGAGGGTGTGTGCTTGCGGATGCCTTGGATTGTTCAGACGATAAAATTGTTCAGGTATTTAATGTTCATGTAATGGCGGCCTCCAGGATTGAAACGATTCAGGCAGAGACCATGGTCCATATGCAGCGACGTGTCGTGATTACCGGCATCGGTTGGGTAACGCCGCTGGGCGCCGATATCGAAGGCGTATGGGAGGCGCTTTTGGCGGGCCGATCGGGCGTCGATTATATCCGTCTGTTCGACGCCAGCCATTTCCCCACCAAAATCGCCGCGGAAGTCCGCCATTGGTCGGTAGCCGACGTGGGCGAAGACCCGGAGGATTGGAAACACCAAGGCCGACACACGCAGTTTGCTGTGGGGGCCGCCAAAAAGGCCGTGGCCGATTCCGGCATCCTGGACACCCCCCTGGACCCCACCCGATTCGGCGTCTATCTGGGCAGTGGCGAAGGCCAGCAGGATTTCCATCGGTTCAGCCAGATGATGACCGCCGCCCTGGAAGGAGGCCAGTTCGATTTAGCGCGGTTCATGCGCAAAGGGTTGGAGGTGCTGCATCCGATGTCGGAGTTGGAACAGGAGCCGAACATGCCGGCTGGACACTTGGCCAGCATGTTCGGGGCCCAGGGGCCGAATCTCAACTGCCTGACCGCCTGTGCCGCCAGCAGCCAGGCCATCGGCGAAGCGGCCGAAATCATCCGCCGCAACGAAGCCGACGTCATGTTGGCCGGCGGAACGCATTCGATGATCCATCCGTTCGGCCTGACGGGGTTTAATCTGTTGACGGCCTTGAGCACGCACAACGAGGAGCCCACCAAGGCCTCCCGGCCGTTCGACCGGCGTCGGGACGGCTTCGTGCTGGGCGAGGGGGCCGGCATGGTCGTGCTGGAAGAGCTGGAGCGGGCCAAACGCCGAGGCGCTAACATCTACGGCGAACTGATCGGCTATGGGGCGACGGCCGATGCCTTCCGAATCACAGATGTCCATCCTGAAGGCCGAGGTGCCATCCGTTGCATGCAGCTTGCTCTGGAGGATGCCCGCCTGGGAACCGACCAGATCGACTACATCAACGCCCATGGCACCAGCACCGCCATCAACGACCGGGTAGAGACCCTGGCGATTAAAGAGGTCTTCGGTCCCCAGGCATACAAAATCCCCGTTTCCAGCACCAAGAGCATGATGGGGCATCTGATTGCAGCGGCGGGGGCGACGGAACTGATCATCTGTATCCTTGCCCTTCGGGACCAAATCCTGCCGCCGACGATCAATTACGAAGAACCGGACCCCGACTGCGACCTGGATTACGTGCCCAACACGGCCCGCCCCGCCCGCTGCCAGCGCGCCATGTCCAACAGCTTCGGATTCGGCGGACAAAATATCACTCTGATTGTAGAACGATTTACCGGCTAACTCCGTCCCCCTCGATCCCGAACATTGCCTTTCCCCTCGGCAGTCGCGAGGCCGTCCAACTTTCAGATTGGCTGGGGGGAAAGGCGATCCGAACTGGGCGGGGAGCTCAACCTGACAGACAGGAAGGAGGGTTTCTGCCTTTGGCCCAAGGGAACAAACCGGCGGGGGAGAGCCTAGCATGGCCAGAAGAAAAATCGCAGGTATACGGGCCGTGGTTACCGGCGCTTCCAGTGGGATTGGTCGGGAGATTGCCCGGCAATTGTGTCAGCAGGGGGCCAAGGTGGTGGCCGCTGCCCGGCGGGCCGAACGCCTCCACCAGTTGGCCCAGCAGGTTCAGGCCGAGGGCGGCACGATCGAAGTCCTGGCCGGCGACATTACGGATCCGATGTTCCAACTGAAGGTCATTCAGCGGTCCCAGGAGAAGTTCGGCGGCCTGGATTTGTTGGTCAATAATGCCGGAGTGGGCTGCGTCGGGCTGTTTGAACAATCGACGCCCGCCAGAATGCGGGAAGTCATGGAAGTGAACTTTTTTGCCCTTGTCGAAATGACCCGACTGGCCTTCCCCTTTCTGAAATTAGGCCGTCGGCCCATGGTCGTCAACATCGGTTCCATTCTGGGCCGCCGCGGAGTGCCCTACAATACCGAATACTGCGCCAGCAAATTCGCCGTACAAGGCTTCAGCGAAGCCCTTCGGGCCGAATGGGCCAAGCACGGAATCGACGTCCTGGTGGTCCATCCAGGCACCACAGAAACCGAATTTTTCGACCGGCTGATCCATCGAAGCGGGGGGCCTCGTTGGCCGAAACATCGTCCCGTCCCAGCCGAATATGTCGCCCGAAAAGTCCTCCAGGCCATCCGCCGCGGCAAACACGAAATCGTCCCCTACCGCTGGGGCAAAATGCTGCTTTGGCTCAATCGGCTCTTCCCGCGACTAACCGATTGGCTGATGACCAAGTTCGTTTGAGAAGCGCCAGGAAATACCGTGTTTACCCGGATGGACTACCCCGGCAGCCCCCAGAGTGGCCAAAACCCTCATAACCCGGCAGTTGGATAAAGCAGACCGGCCGGAAAAGGAATAGGAGCCGCCGGCCGGATACCCATTTTGGGACAGCCTCTGAGCAGGAAAGCCTCTGCCCTGAGGACCCCGGCTGGGGAGTACCGACCGGGCTGCCGCCCCCTCTGGACGTTTGCCGGTTTTTCCTTCACCATAGAACATCTTCGATGTTGTTTCTCCTCCAGTCGGAAAGGACGGATCGGATGAGCAGTTTCCTCTATCCTGACGATCTTCGGTACACGAAAACCCACGAATGGGTCCGGGTGGAAAAGGAGGCTTCAGGCCGGTCGGTGGCTGTGGTCGGTATTACCGCCTTTGCCATCGACGCCCTGAAGGACCTGGTTCATGTGGAATTGCCTGCGGTAGGCCGGGTGTTCCAGGCGGGTCAAGAGGCGGCCGAAATCGAGTCGGTCAAAGCCGTCAGCCCCATCTACTGCCCCGTGGCCGGGGAAGTGGTGGCCGTCAATACGGAACTGGAAAACCAACTGGACCGCCTGGCCGAGGACCCTTATGAAAAAGGCTGGTTTTTCAAGGTGCGGATTACGGACCCGGCCGGCCTGGACAGCCTCCTGGACGCCGCCGCCTACCAAAAACATTGTGAGACGGAAAGCCATTGAGGTTGCCCACCGGATCGTGGAAACTGTTTGGGCAACACCGGGAGGCGGACGTGCCGGTTGTATCGGCTGGGAGAAGGATTTTTTCGCACGCCTTCTCCGCCTCTGCCCTTTGCGGAAAGGCCGGCCTGGCCGGAGGCACCCCCGAAGGCCAGCCCGGGTGAGATACTGTGTTGGGAGTCAAGGGGTTTTTTAGGGAAAAATGGAGTTTCGGGTTGTGCATGGGGAAGCTCCGTGGGATGAAGGGGGGAGTGCCCCCTACCCCGAATCCTCTCCCAGTCAGGGGAGAGTAGCGTGGGCCCGGCCGGTTGGGCAGACGCCAAACCGCCTTCTCCTCCCGAGGGAAGAAGGAATAGTGTCCAGATTGATATATTGATAATTGATATATTGATATAGGAATCTTCCCATTCGGAGGGACTCCTGCAATGAGCTATTTTCCCAACACGCCGTCGGACCAAGCGGAAATGCTGCGGGCCATTGGGGTCCGTTCGCTGGACGAGTTGTTCGCTGTGGTGCCGGAGGAGTTTCGGCTTGGCCGTCCGTTAAACCTTCCGGCGGCCATGAGCGAACTGGAACTGGTGCGGTATATGACCGAGCAGGCAGGCCGGAATCAACCGGCCGGTCAGTCGGCCTGTTTTCTCGGCGCCGGCAGCTACGACCACTTCATTCCCACGGTGGTGGATTTTTTGGCCTCCCGGAGCGAGTTTTACACAGCCTATACCCCCTATCAGCCGGAAGCCAGCCAGGGCAGTTTACAGGCCTTCTTCGAATACCAGACGCTGATCACCCAACTGACGGGCATGGAGGTGTCGAATGCCAGCATGTACGAAGGGGCCAGTGCCACGGCCGAGGCGGTTCTGATGGCGATGGCCGCCACCGGTCGGCAAGGCCGGGTCGTTACCGCGGCCACGCTGCATCCGGAATATCGCCAGACCCTGGCTACCTATTTGGCCAATCTGCCCACCGAAATCCTTACCCTACCCACACCGGAAGGCTGGATTCGTCCAGCGGACCTGGCTGCCGTGCTCAACGAGCAAACTGCCTGTGTGGTGTTTCAGCATCCGAACTTTTTCGGCTGTCTGGAGGAGGCGGACCGACTGGTCGAACTGGCCCATGCGGCCGGAGCGCTGGCGGTGGTGGTGTTCGATCCGATCAGTCTGGGGCTGCTGCGTCGGCCGGCCGATTATGGGGCTGACATTGC
>Ga0209809_1000371_pt1 | contig 41048 bp, 34 predicted proteins | sample YNPMSTMetaG_FD_186172 | JGI IMG/M metagenome (GOLD analysis project Ga0209809, IMG submission 186172) | Anoxygenic and chlorotrophic microbial mat microbial communities from Yellowstone National Park, USA - YNP MS-T MetaG (SPAdes) (version 2) ...
TGCCGGGGCGGCTGGCGGCAATCCATTCAGGATGGCCTTCCCGGCCCACAGCTCCCGATAACCCATAATTTTCCGCAACGACTTCTCGATGGGCAGAAAAGCAGCCGCCGACCAACGCGCGGCCATGCCGGGCTTCCAGCGACAGAGGCGGCGCGGGCGCTCGCGCACGCCGGCAGGCGGATGGTCCACGAGGTGGCTGGTCGCCAGGCCTCGATGCAGCCACTGCGGAACCTCCAGCCGGTGGATGGTGCAACACGCATCCAGGCCTTCCCGCAGCGCCGCTGCTGCGTCCGCCCGTCGTGTTTCCGCCACCCGGCGATCTGGCGGAACCGGGCCATGCCCTCCTTGTGGTTCCTCTTCCACGCCGCCCCCATCAGAGACGCCGTCTGCGCTTGCTGCCGGCGCGGCAGCCGCCCGAGCACGTGGCGCAGCTTGTGGTTTCTGCAGCGTGGTACCGGCGTGTCCGCGCCAAACACCGCATGGATGGCCGGGCGCAGCGCCTTTGAGCCCTCTGTCACGCACAGGCGCCGCCGCCCCGGATCGCCGCCGTGCTCGACCCGATGCCGGAGCAGATCCTTGGCCGCTGCCGCGTTCTCGGTCGCCCCCTCGCGCCCCGCCAGCACGTGCTTGCGGCCCTCCACCTCCACCCCCACCGCGGCCGGCACGCCTTGATCCTGAAATGGCATGCCCTCGATGGCGATGATCAGCAAGTCCAGTGGGTCGTAGCGCCGTTCCATCCACTGCTTCAGCGCGGCCTCGGAGGCTGCGATCGCTTCGCGGCTCACCGTCGTTTTCCACACGCCCACCGTGTCGGCCCTCTCCGCAATCCGGCGTTGCTACCGGCGCGGGGATCCACCTGGCAACAGGATCGCGAGCATGCGCTGGCCGATCGTCTCCTGGGGCATCGCCTCGTAGGCCGGAATGGGGACTTGCTTGTCGGCTCCGCGCCCTTGCTTGCCCAGACGCGGCTTGCTCGCCCGTAGCTGCCGCCCCTTCAACCGCACCCGGCCCGGCGGAGTGCCGTCCCAGAGGATGTCGCCCGCCCGCGCCTTGGCTTGCTGCGGCGGCCCCGCCACTTGCCGGGCAGAGAGCGCCCGCACGGCTTCGAGGCCGGCCCGGCCCATGCCATTGATCCATTCGTCAACCGCCGGCCGGCTCTGCTCGATGGGTTCCCGCATCGGCAATAGCGTCTGGCCGTTGCCCACCAAAACTGCGGCAAGTTTGCGCTCGCCTGCCTTGCCTTGCTTGTAGATCGTGTGACACCTTCGTCTCACGGCGGTTCTCCTTTGCAAGGTTTGATCACCCCGGTTCTACTGAGAATCAAGGGCGAACCGCCGCCTCAACTTTCAACTACCGGTGGGACACCGTCTCTCCCGAGCAGCGCCTCGCGCCAATCCGAGCAGCCCTGAGGCCAGGCAGACCAGCTCAGCGCGATGCTGAACGTGGTCAGCTTCATCGCCCAACCCATGGACAGCCTCCCCAGGCGCTCCCATCGCCTGCTCGAGCCGCATTGTAACCAAGGGCGAGCGGTGTTTCAAGATCACGAATGGCTTAAAAGCGGTACCCCGCGTGCCCTATCGTTGGTACCATGCACATCGGGATGACCGTGGGTTGGCGGAGTGCATTGCGACACGGACTGGTGGGCTATCTCACGCGGATGCAAACCAAGCAGGATCTCCGCCCTGTGAATCGGGTTTTCGGGAGGGTTTTAAGCCTGGTGACGGTATGCGAAGCGTTCGGGGACACGCACGAGCGCGCTTGGGGGTGCCGAGCTGGCCATGCGTTGGCCGAAACGATACCCCGGAGTACCACCCGGCGTTTCGTTTGGCGACCGGCTTCGGACGATAAGTCCTTGAAAATCAATGGTGAGCCGGGCGGGACTCGAACCCGCGACCCTCTGCTTAAAAGGCAGATGCTCTACCGCCTGAGCTACCGGCTCCCCGCGCTGGCATGCTGTCTACCCTCACCATATCACATCCGGTCCACCGGAGTGGCACAATAAAAATTTATGCCGGAACCTGTCATTCTCGTCGCTAGCGGTGATTTGCGCCTTTCCGCCAACCAGGTCTGCTGGCCCGCCCAGCAGGAAGTCGAGGAAAAAGTCATGGAGGCCATCCGCCGGATGGGCCGTGCCGTTCGTCGAGGCCATCCCTACGACCCCGAAAAAGGTCACGGCTTCATAGACAGCCAGAAACGCGGTCTGGAAGTTTTCCGCGAAATTCCCCCGGAAGCGCCCATCGTGGTGGTCGAGGCCGTCTGGCAATACAGCCATCACGTCTTGCCGGGCCTGCTGACCCACCGCGGCCCCATCCTCACCATCGCCAACTGGAGCGGCCAGTGGCCGGGCCTGGTCGGCCTGCTGAACCTGAATGCCTGCCTGACCAAAGCCGGCGTGCGCTACAGCACCCTGTGGAGCGCCGATTTTACGGACGAGTTCTTCCTGGACGGCCTTCGTCGCTGGCTCGACGGGGAAACCCTCGCGCACGACACCAGCCATGCACGCCCGCTCAAGCAATTCAAGTTGCCGCCGCGGCCGGCCAAAGTGGGACGCGAAGTGGCGCGCGAACTGAAAACGCGCAAGGCCATCATGGGCATCTTCGACGAGGGTTGTATGGGCATGTACAACGCCATCATCCCCGACGAGCTGCTCCATCGAACCGGGGTCTTCAAGGAGCGGCTCAGCCAGTCGGCCCTCTACGCCGCCATGCTGCGCGTGCCCGACGAGGAAGCGCGCGAAGTCCGCGCCTGGCTGGAAGACAAAGGCATGCGCTTCGTCACCGGGCCCAACCCTGAGACCGATCTGACCGATGATCAGATCCTGTGGCAGTGCAAGATGTACATCGCGGCCTTGCGCATCGCTGACGAGTTCGGTTGCGACACCATCGGCATCCAGTACCAGCAAGGCCTGAAAGATCTGGCGCCGGCCTCGGACCTGGTCGAAGGATTGCTCAACAACGTAGACCGGCCGCCGGTGCGCGATCCCAAGACCGGGCGCATCCTTTACGAGGGTGAGGCGCTGCCCCACTTTAACGAAGTGGACGAGTGCGCCGGGCTGGACGCGCTGGTGACCAACCGCGTCTGGCGCCGTCTGGGTTTCGATCCCGAGACGACGCTGCACGACGTGCGCTACGGCGAGCCTTACAACGGCGAGTTCGTCTGGGTGTTCGAGATCTCGGGCGGCGCCCCGCCGGCTCACTTCGTCGGGGGCTATCGCGGCGCGATCAGCGAACGCCAGCCGCCGATGTACTTCCCCATGGGCGGCGGCACCCTGAAGGGCGTTTCCAGGCCGGGCGAAATCGTTTGGAGCCGCGTCTTCGTGGACAACGGCAAGCTGAGGGCGGACCTCGGGCGCGCCAAGGTCATCGAACTGCCGCCCGAGGAAACCGAACGACGCTGGCGCATCACGACCTCGCAGTGGCCGATCATGCACGCGGTCACCTACGGGATCACGCGCGACCAGATGATGGCGCGGCACAAGTCCAACCACATCCAGGTCGCCTACGCACCTGACGCCGAAGGCGCCAATACGGCTCTGGCGGCCAAGGCGGCCGCGTTCAAGGAACTCGGTCTGGACGTTTTCATTTGCGGCGACAGCCACGGCCTGTGACGGTCATCGTCGCCTGCGATATACTGCCAGTTCAAAGGTAACGCTATGTCTTTGCGCGTAGGAATCATCGGAACCGGAGCGATCTCCCACAAGCATGCCCAGGCTTACGGCAACATCGGTTACAAAGTTACGGTTTGCACCGATATCAACGAGCAGGCGGGCCGGCAGTTCGCCCAGCGCTACGGCGCGCAGTTCCTGCCCTCGTATGAAGACGTTTGCCGCCACCCGGAAGTAGACTTCGTGGACGTGTGCACCTTCCCGGATTTCCGCTTGCAACCGCTGAAGATCTGCGCCGAAACCGGCAAACACATCCAGGTGCAAAAGCCGATCTCGACCAATCTGGAAACCGCGCAGGAGATGATCGAAACCGCCCGCCGCGCAGGCATCCAGCTCGGCGTCGTGAGCCAGCACCGATTCGACGACTCCAGCCAGTTCCTCTACAAGGCCATTCGCGCAGGCCGCCTCGGCCAGATCCTGCAAGCGGATGCCTATGTGAAGTGGTACCGCACACCGGAGTATTACGCGCGGCCCATCAAGGGTAGCTGGGCGGTGGAAGGCGGCGGCGCCCTCATCAATCAGGCCATTCACCAGGTGGACGTGCTGCGCTGGCTGATCGGCGGGGTGAAGGAGTTATTCGGATACTGGCAGCTCGCGGCCTTGCACAAAATCGAGTCCGAGGACGTGGTGTGCGCCCTGCTGCGGTACGACAACGGCGCCACCGGCGTCATCCAGGCTTCGACCGCCTTCTGGCCGGGTTACACCGAACGCATCGAGATCCACGGAACCAAAGGGACGGCCATCATCTCCGGCGACAGACTCACCACGTGGGACGTGCGCGACGATGACGGCGAACCGCCGCCGCTGGCCAAAGACGTGGCCTCGGGCGCCTCGGATCCGATGGCGATCTCGCTGGAGCCTTTCGAGCGCCAGTTCCTGGATTTCGGCGAAGCAATCCGCACGGGTCGGCCTCCGCTGGTCTCAGGCGAAGAAGGCTACCGTGCGCTGGAAATCGTCCTCGCGGTGTATCGCTCCTGCCGCGAGGGCGTGAAGGTCACGCTGAGTTGAGTTCCGGCTTCGATGATCGGCGGTGGACCCGCCTGCGAGTTCCTGCCTCCAGCGCCAACCTCGGACCGGGATTTGACGCGGTCGGCTTGGCGCTGGCGCTGTATCTGGAGTGCCGATTTCGGCCTTCCGACGAACTGAAAATCCGCGTGCAAGGTCGCGACGCCGCCCAGATCCCCCAGGGACCGGAAAACCTCATCTGGCAGACCGCGTTGGCGGTCGCGCAGGATGTCTCGGAGACCCTGCCGCCCATCGAGTTGGAGATTCACAACGAGATCCCGGTGGGCAAAGGCCTGGGATCGAGCGCGGCGGCGCTCACGGCCGGCGTGGTGATTGCGGATTGCGTTTTGGGCCTCGGCTGGAAGCCCCTGCGCATTCTGGACGAGGCAGCCCGCATCGAGGGTCATCCGGACAACGTGGCGGCCTGCGTGCTCGGCTCGATCGTCGCCGCGGCCATAGACGAGGGAGGCTGCACGCGGGCCGTGCGTCTGGCACTGCCTGAACACTTCGCGATTGCGGTGGTGGTCCCCGACTTCGATCTGCCCACCTCCAAGGCCCGCGCCGTCCTGCCGGAGACCTATTCGCGCGAAGACGCCATCTTCAATCTCCAGCGGGCCGCGCTGCTCATCGCGGCGCTCGCCACCGGCTCCTCCACGGCTTTCCCTGCTGCGCTCGAGGACCGGCTCCATCAGCCTTACCGCATGCCCCTGGTGCCCGGGCTGGAAGACATTCTGAAATTGCGCGCTCCGGGATTGCTCGGTTGTGCGCTGAGCGGCGCAGGCCCTTCCGTGCTGGTTTTCTACGAAAAGGGGCGCGACGAGGTTTGCGATCTGGTCCGGCAGATCTTCGCCTTGCACGGGCACCTTTCCGAGGTTTTGCATACCGCCATCGCGGACAAGGGATACGAACTGGAGCAGTGACGCCGTGCGCCCTGCGGCGGAAACGCGGCCAGATATAATGGCGCTTCGCCCCCGAGGCGATAGCAAGGAGGTCCCCAGTGAGCAGCCCCCAACCGTGGAAAACGGATTTCTGGTTTACCAGTCCCTGGAACTGGCTGCCGGAAGTACGGCAAGCCATGGCCTTCCCCGAAACGATCAAGATTCATGACGTGACCCTGCGTGACGGCGAACAGCAAACCGGCGTGGTTTTTCGCCGTCCCGAAAAAGTGGCCATCGCGCGGAAGCTGGCGGAAGCGGGCGTGCACCGGATCGAGGCAGGCATGCCGGCCGTGTCGGCCGAAGACGAGGCGGCGATCAAGGACATCGTGGCCCTGGATTTGCCCGCCGAAATCTTCTCCTTCGCTCGGTGCCTTCCGTCCGACGTCAAGCTGGCCAAGGACTGCGGCGTCAAGGGCATCGTCACTGAGATTCCCTCGAGCGAGCACATCATCCGTCACGCTTACGGCAAGACGCTGGAATGGGCGATCCAGGCTTCGATCGAAACGACGCTGGCCGCCAAAGAAGTCGGACTGTACACGGTTTTCTTCACGATCGACAGCACGCGCGCCGATCTGGATCGGTATATGGATCTGGTCGAACGCGTGGCCACCGAGGGACACATGGACGCGCTGACCGTGGCCGATTCCTTCGGCGGCTGCACGCCGCAGGCCATCGCGCACGTCATCGGCAAGCTGCGATCGCGCTTCCAACAGCCTATCGAGATTCACTGCCACGAAGATTTCGGACTGGGGGCGGCCAACACGATCGCGGCACTGGCGGCGGGCGCCTCGGTGGCGCATGTCACGGTATCGGCGATCGGCGAGCGGGCGGGCAACGTGCCTCTGGAGGACACCGTGATGGCGTTGCGGTGCCTGTACGGGGTGGATACGGGCGTCCGCACCGAGAAACTGTATGAATTGTCCAAGCTCGTTCAGGAGCTGGCCGGCGTGACCCTGCCGCCCAATCGCCCCATCGTCGGGGACTGGCTCTACCGCATCGAATCCGGGATCGTGGCCATGTTCCATCGCCGCTCCAAGGACGTGGAGCCGTTGGAGTACATTCCGTTTCTGCCCGAGCTGGTGGGGCGGCCGGCAGTTGAAATTGCGCTCGGCAAAGGCAGCGGCCTGGCCAATATCGAGGAGCATCTCGAGCGGCGCGGTTTGAGCGCGACCGCCGAGCAGGCTGCCGAGCTGCTGGCCCTGGTCAAGCAACGGGCGGTGGAGAAAAAAGGGCTGCTGAGCGACGAGGAATTCGAGGAGTTGGTGGAGCGGGTGCTCCGCAACGGGAGGAAGGCAGGCGATGTTCCGGCATCTGGATGACTTGGTGGAGGCGGCCCGGGCCTCGGGGCCGGCGCGGATTGCGATCGCGGCGGCGCACGATCCCGACGTGATCGAGGCCATGCGCAAGGCCCGGGACATCGGGCTGGCCGAGGGCTATTACGTGGGCAACGCCCACAAGATCCTCGAGCTGGCGCGGTCGGTGGATCTGCAAATCCCCAATTCCCGCCTCATCCACGAGCCCGACGACGCCACGGCGGCGCGCAAGGCGATCGCGCTGGTGCGTGAGGGCACGGCCAACCTTCTCATGAAAGGCAAGATCTCGACGGCGACGCTGGCCCGGGCCGTGCTGGATCGGGAAAGCGGCTTGCGCACCGGACGCCTGCTCAGCCAGGTCATCATCTTCCAGGTCCCCGGCTTCGACCGGCTGATGCTCATGAGCGACGCCGCCATCAATATCGCTCCCACGCTGGAGCAGAAGGCCGAGATTTGCCGCAACGCCATCGAGGTGGCGCACGCCATCGGGATCCCGCGGCCCAACGTGGCGCTGCTCTGCGCGCTCGAGCTGGTGAACCCGGAGATGCCGGCCACCGTGGATGCTGCCGCGCTGACCGTAATGAACCGCCGCGGGCAGATCAAAGGCGCCTACCTGGAAGGACCGATCGCTCTGGATGCCCCGCTGAGCCGCTTCGCGGCCGAACGCAAGGGGATCGACAGCCCCATCATCGAAAATACCGACATTTTCATCGCCCCCGATATCGAGGCGGCGAACATCCTTTACCGGGCTGTTCTTTACTTCGCCCGGGGCGAATCCGGCGGCATTGTGTACGGCGCCCGCGTTCCGCTCATTCTGCTCTCGCGAGCGGAGACGCCGGAAACCAAAATCCGCTCGATCGCGTTGGCGATGCTGGTTGAGGCTCATGGCCGTCAGCAGGCTTGAGCGACTGCGCCAGTTCCTGCCCTTCCTGGGCGTGGGACTGGCCCTGCTTTCGGTCCTGGTAGCGTTGATTTTCTGGGTCCAGCGCGGGGCTCACCTGGAATTGAAGGGGACGATCGGGCGCGTACGCACTTTAGCCTTGCCGGATTCCAGCACGGTCGTGATTCTGGATTTCCGTATCACGAACGTGGCCGATTATCCCTTCGTCGTCAAACACATTGAGGTCTTGCTGGAAACCGAGAGCGGAAAAACGCTCGAGGGCGCCGTGGCCTCCGACCAGGATACGGCGAGCCTGTTCCAGTACTATCCCCTGGTGGGTCCTAGATACAACCCCACCTTGCTGGTCAGAACCAGGATCCCGCCGCAGCAGAGCCTCGATCGGATGCTGGCGGTTCGCTTCGAGATGGCGGAAGAAGAAGTCCATCGCCGGCGCGGCCTGCGGGTGCGCATCCAAGAGGTGGACGGCGCGCTTTCCGAGATCGAAGAAGAGCGCGGGGAAGCCCGCCGGGTCAGGTGAACACGGGGCTGGGGAGAGGTGGCTCCATTTCCCGGTAGACCGGGATCCAAGAAATCGAAAGGCAAGCTCGCCCACATCTTGTAATGGGTTGTGAAATCAGCTACTCTGAAAATGCGAAGGCGCGAGTGGGGTTGGCATGACGGTTGCTAGGGTCCAAAGGGGGATGGGTGTAGGGTGAGCGCGTCCCTGGCGGAGACGGGTTGATGCGGGAGTTGCGGCTCCAGTTCACGCGAGCGCTGCTGGTGATCCTCACGGCCGCGGCGTGTGTGGCTGCTTTCGTGAACTTCCAGCAACAGGCCCGTTTCCGTCTCCCCGAAGACGGCGTCGTCTGGGTCGAGAGACCCGAGGGCGTACGCGCGCTGCACGTTCGCCAGGGCGGCCCAGGCGACAGGGCCGGGCTGAAGCCCGGCGACCTGCTCCGGCGCATCAATGGCGCCCCGGTCGAGCAAGTCCAGGATGTCACCCGGATTCTGGTCGGGTTGGGCGCGTGGCGCCGGGCGACGTACGCCGTCGAGCGCCAAGGCATCCTCTTCCAGGCCCAACTCATCGTGGCGGAGGCGCGCCCCGATGCCGCCCTTTACGTGCAATACGTGATCGGGGCTGCTTGGTTGGCCATCGGAGCATTCGTGCTGTTCCGCCGGGCAGGAGCCCCGAAGGCCCTGCACTTTTACTGGCTTTGCCTGGCCACGTTCGTGTTGTTGACGTTCCATTACACCGGCAAGCTCAACAATTTCGACAAAGCCATTTACTTGGGCAACGTGACCGCAGGCTTGATGGCGCCGCCGCTGTTTCTGCACTTCTGCCTCAGCTTCCCGGGGCCGGGACGCTGGCTCAAAGGGTGGCGAGCAGCCTGGCTTTACTTGCCTTCCCTGGGCGTGCTGCTCGTGTGGATGGGTCTGAGTTCCGGCCGGATCCGCACGGCCGTGCCCCTCAACGAAATGAGCTGGTTGCTGGACCGGCTCTGGATTGCGATGGCGATGGCAGCCTGGCTCGCCGGTGGGCTGGCGCTGGCGCGGGCCCGACGGCGCACGGACGATCCGCTGACCCGCCAGCAGCTCAAGTGGCTGCGAAACGGGACCCTGGCCGGCTTCGGTCCTTTCGCCGTTTTCTATGCGATTCCCTATACGCTGGGGGCGCTGCCGGGGCCGTGGGCCAGGCTGACGGTGGCCGCGCTGCTGCTGGTTCCGTTGACCTGGGCATGGGCCATCCTGCGCTACCGGCTGATGGACGTGGACGTCATCTTCCGGCAAGGTTACGTGTACACGCTGGCCACGCTCTGCGTGCTCGGGTTGTTCTTCAGCTTGCTGTTCTCGCTGGGCCGCTTTGAAGACATCGAACCGATCCCGGTCGCCATCCTGCTTCTGCTGGCGGCCTTTGTCTTCCAGCCGATCCGAAACTGGATCGAGCAGTTGCTCGACCGGCTCGTCTTTTACCGCGAGCGCTATGATTACCGGCGAACGCTGGCCGATTTCGCCCGGGAGCTCGGCGCGGAGCTGGATCGCGACGTATTGCTGGAGCGGGTGGGGGAGCGGCTGCGCCACACCCTCGGCGTCGAGCGTGTCGCATTCTTCCTGCAAACCGAAGATGGTCGTTTTTACCTGGAGAAAATTTTCGGGCCGGCGGCCGAGCCCCCCTCCGACCGCCATCTGGATCTGAGTTTTCTGACGACCGATCCCGCAAAGCGCCTGCTGTTTTTCGAGCGCACGGGGCGGGCCCTGGAGGTCTTGGATCCGGAGTACTCACCCAGCGTACGTCGCACGCTGGCTGAACTGGACCTCACCTACTATGTGCCTTGTTCGGTGCGCGGCCGCACGATCGCTTACCTGGGATTGAGCCGGGCCGATACGGGCGACTTCCTGTCCAGCGAGGACCTGGATCTGGTGGTCATGGTGGCCGGCTACCTCGCCATCGCGCTGGAAAACGCCCGGCTGTACAACTCACTGGAAAGCAAGGCACGGGAGTTCGAACGCCTCAAAGAGTACAGCGAGAACATCGTGGCTTCGATCCGGGTCGGCGTGATCGCCGTGGATCTGGAAGGCTGCGTGGAAGGCTGGAATCCCGAAATGGAACGGCTGACCGGGATCCCGCGCGAGGAGGCCCTCGGCAGGCGTCTGGGCGAGCTGTTGCCCGAGGATCTCAGCCGGCAGTTGGAGAGGGCGTGCGATCAGCAGGGAGTGCAGCAAATCTACCAATTCCCGTTGCGCCTGCCGACGCCCAAAGTGGTGGAGATGCCGGGCCGGGGAGGCAACGGCAAGCCGGCCGGGCGCAGGGAGCCGCCGCGGGCCGAGAGCCTGGTGAACATCGCCGTAACGCCGTTGGTGGGCCGGGAAGGACAGCAGATCGGTCGCGTGATCCTTTTCGACGACGTCACTGAGCGCAGCGAATTGGAGCGGCGTCTGGCTCAGGCCGAGAAACTGAGCGCCATCGGGCTGCTCGCCGCGGGGGTGGCGCACGAGGTCAACACGCCGCTGGCCGTGATTTCGACCTACGCGCAAATGCTGGCTCGCCAGGTCTCGGGCGACCCGGACAAGGCGCGACTGCTGGACAAGATCACGCGGCAGACTTTCCGCGCCAGCGAAATCGTCAACGCCCTGCTCAATTTCTCCCGCGCCGCACCGGGGACTTTCGAGGAACTGGACCTGAACCGGCTGATCCGGGAAACCTTGTTGTTGCTCGAGCACCAGTTCCAGCAGGCAGGCATCCGGGTGGAATTGGAATTGGAGGAGGGCCTCGGGCGCGTCCAAGGCGACCCGGGCAAGCTCCAGCAAGTCTTTCTGAACTTGTTCTTGAACGCGCGGGACGCTATGGAAAGCGGCGGCGTGCTGAGGGTCCGCACCGCCGGCGATGGCCGCCAGATTCTGGTCGAGGTCCGCGACAACGGTCCGGGCATTGCGCCCGAGAACTTGAACCGCATTTTCGACCCGTTCTTCACGACCAAGCCTCCCCGGCGGGGCACCGGGCTGGGTCTCTCGATCAGCTACGGGATCGTGCGCGAGCACGGCGGCGACATCGAGGTAGAGAGTCGCCCGGGCGAGGGCGCGTGCTTCCGTGTGGCGTTCCCGCTGGCGAGGAAAGCGCTGCATGCCTGACAAGCGGGGGGCCGCCCAGCAACCGGCCACAGCCGATCGCGGATGCATCCTGGTGGTTGACGACGAACCCGACATTCGCGAGTCGTTGTTCGAGCTGCTGGCCGGGGAGGGCTACCGTGTTGACCTCGCCGCGAATGCCTCCGAAGGACTCAAACAGGCGGAGGCGCGCGAATACGACCTGATCCTGCTTGATGTGCTCTTGCCTGACCGCAGCGGCATGGAGGTGCTGCGCGAGCTGCGGCGGCGGGATCGCGACACGCCCATCGCGCTGATCACGGCCTACGGCTCCATTCCCCTGGCGGTGGAGGCCGTCAAAGCCGGCGCCAGCGACTTTTTCCAGAAGCCTTGGGACAACGACAAGCTGCTGATCGAAATCGGGCGCATGATCTCCAAGCGCCGTCTGGAGCGGGAGAACACCCAGCTCAAGCGGGCCTTGAAACAGCGCTACGCCTTCCCCAACATCGTGGGCAAGAGCGAGCGCATGCTGCGCGTTCTGGACCTGGTGGCGCAGGTGGCGCCCAGCCGCTCGACCGTTCTGATCACGGGAGAAACCGGGACGGGCAAGGAGCTGATCGCCAAGGCCATTCACGCCCATTCGCCCCGCGCCGATCAGGTCTTCATCGCGGTGAATTCGGGTTCGCTGCCGCCGGAGCTGCTCGAGTCCACCCTGTTCGGGCACGTCAAAGGATCCTTCACCGGCGCCATCGCCTCGCGCAAAGGCTACTTCGAAATCGCCAACCACGGCACCATATTCTTCGACGAAATCGGAACCATCAGCCTGGAAACACAGGCCAAATTACTGCGCGTCATTCAGGAAAAGGAGTTCATGCCTCTGGGATCCGGCGAGGTGATACGGGTGGACGTGCGGATCCTGGCGGCCACCAACTCCGAGCTTTACAAGCTGGTCCAGGAAGGCCGCTTCCGCGAAGATCTTTACTACCGACTCAACGTAATCAACATCGCGCTGCCCCCGCTCCGGGAACGGCGCGAAGACATCCCGCCGCTGATCGAGCATTTCTTCAACAAGTACTGCCAGGAAAACGATAAATTCCTCGACTCGGAAGGCCGCAGTATCCTGCGTTTCGACGCCGAGGCCATGCAGATTCTGATGGATTATTCCTGGCCCGGCAACGTGCGCGAGCTGGAAAACGTGGTCGAGCGGGCGGTGGTGCTGGCCACCCAGCCCGTGGTGACGGCGGACGTGCTCCCCGACTACCTGTTGCACCAGGCGGGCCTGCGCATCCGCCGCGATGCCGGCGGCCGGCTGGCGCCGGACGCTTCGTTGTTCGAGATGGTGGCCGACTACGAGCGCCGGGTCATCATCGAATATCTGGAGAAGGCCAACTGGAGTCAGACGCAGGCGGCCGAGATGCTCCACATCCCGCTTTCCACCCTCAACCAGAAAATCAAGCGGCTGCAAATCGAGATCCCCAAGCGAAGCGAGGCAGCCCGCGCGGAACGGAGCTGATTGAGCGCATCCGGCAACGGAGCTGAGTGGGCGCATCGGGGACCGGAGCCTGGTTTGCCGGGCCGCGCGTCGCTGTGCTAAAGTCATGGTCTTCGACCCGGAACGCGACGACCGCGCAACGCTGGGCTGGAACGCTGTCGCGCCCGGGCGTCGCCAGGATCCCCATGGCTGAATTACCACCGGAAGGCAAGCCTCAACCGGCTCGGAAGGCGCAGCCCGCCGGCAAGCCTCCGGCCCCAATGGCCGCCACGCCTTGGGAAGACGAGTTGACCCTCCAGTTGCGCGCAAAGTTCGGCGAACAGATCCTCGAGTTCAGCTCCTACCTCGGGCAAAACTTTCTGATCGCCCGGCGGGAAGCCGTGATTCCGATCCTCGAGTACCTGAAAGCCGAGGCCGGGTTCGATTACCTGGTGGACGTCACAGCCGTTGACTACCCGGAAAGGGCCGAGCGCTTCGATCTTGTCTACATTTTGTACAGCTTTGCCCGCAATCAGCGCATCCGCATCAAAACGCGCATCCCGGAGGGATTCCGCCCCGCCTCCGCCGTGCCGGTTTACCCGACGGCCAACTGGCTCGAGCGCGAAATCTTCGACATGTTCGGCATCGAATTCGCGGGCCACCCCGACATGCGGCGCATTCTCATGCCGGAAGACTGGACGGGACATCCCTTGCGGAAAGATTCGAGCATTCTGGACATGGACCAGCGCTGGGTGCGGCAGCATCTCGGAATCGAAAGCGGGCAGTGAAAACCATGCCGGATTCGACTTTTCTGGACGCCACCGAGCTGGTCCTCAACATGGGACCGCAGCACCCCTCCACTCACGGCGTGCTCCGCGTGATCCTGAAACTGGACGGAGAAAAAGTCATCGGCACCGAGTGCGTCATCGGGTACTTGCACCGCGGCATCGAAAAGATCGCCGAGAACCGCACGTACGCCCAGTTCGCACCCTATGTGGATCGCATGGATTACGTGGCTGCGGTGTCCAACGGCCTGGGTTACTGCCTGGCGGTGGAGAAGTTGCTGGGCGTGGAAGCGCCGCCGCGGGCCCAGGCGGTGCGAGTGATTCTTACCGAACTGAACCGTATCGCCAGTCACCTGATCTGGCTGGGTACGCACGCGCTGGACGTAGGGGCCATCACGCCGCTGTTTTACTGCATGCGCGAGCGGGAAGAAATCCTCAACATTTTCGAGAAGTATTGCGGAGCCCGCCTGACCACGCACGCCTTCCGCATCGGCGGCTTGCAGTACGAGCTCTATGACACTTTCGAGCAGGACGTGCGCGCCTTCTGCGACATGCTCCTGCCCAAAGTGGACGAATACGAAGAGCTGCTCACCGGCAACCGGATCTGGATCGGGCGTCTCAAGAACGTCGGCATTCTCACGGCCGAGGAATGCAAGGCCTACGGCGTGACCGGTCCCCTGCTGCGCGCGGCCGGCGTCCCATGGGATCTGCGCAAGGCGCAGCCGTATTCGGGCTACGAACAATACGATTTCGAAATCCCGACCGGCACCAACGGCGACAGCTACGACCGCTACCTGGTGCGGATCCAGGAGATGCGGCAGTCGGTGCGAATCATCCGGCAGGCGCTGGACGGGCTGCCCGGCGGGCCGATCATGGGCAAGGTCCCCAAGGTGATCAAGCCGCCCGTGGGCGAAGTCTACGTCTCCATCGAAGCGCCCAAAGGCGAGCTGGGATACTTTATCGTGAGCGACGGCTCGACCCAGCCTTACCGGGTGCGCGTGCGGCCGCCGTCCTTCGTGAATTTGCAGGCGCTGGACAGAATGTGCCGCGGCGCCCTGGTGGCTGACGTGGTCGTGGTCATCGGGACCATTGACATCGTGCTGGGCGAAGTAGATCGGTGAAAGAAGGAGGGGCGATGCGCAAATTTCTCCGCAAGGTCTTCTTGATTGACTTGATCCAGGGGCTGTGGGTTACTTTCCGCTACCAGCAGCCCAAATTCATTTACACTGAACAGTACCCGGCCCAGCGCCCCAAGATCGCCGAGCGCTTCCGCGGGGCGCCCCGCCTGAACGTCAATCCTGAGACCGGGGAGACGCTCTGTATCGCCTGCAACCTGTGCGCCCTGGCCTGTCCGGAAAACCTGATTGTGGTGGGCAGCGAGCGGGACGAAAAGACGCGGCGCAAGATCCTGACCACGTTCACTTACGACATTTCGCGCTGCATGTTCTGCGGCCTTTGCGAGGACGCCTGCCCCGTGGACGCGCTCGAACTGACGCAGGATTTCGAACTGGCCAGTTATTCGCGCGAGGGCGCCGTCTGGGACCGGCAGATGCTGGAGGAAGGTCCGCGCCCCACCAAATACGCCTATTGAACTTATGTGGGTGGATGCATTTTTCTTTTACCTGTTCGCCGCCGTCACCCTGACCGGTGCGGTCCTCACCATCACCCGGCGCAACGCCGTGCACAGCGCCATGTCGCTGATCCTTTCGCTGATCGGCGTGGCGGGCTTGTTCCTGCTGCAGCGCGCCGAGTTCCTCTTCGCGGTTCAGATCGTTCTGTACGTGGGCGGCATCATGGTGCTGTTCCTGTTCGTGATCATGCTGGTGAACCTGGACCAGGCCGCCCGAATGCGCCAGTTCAGCGGGCAATGGTGGCTGGCGCTGGCCTGCGTGCTGGCGATCCTCGCCGAGATGGTGTATGTGTTGAACCGCGGATCGCGCGCGTTCCAACTGGCGGCGCCGGCGACAGCGCCGGAGGGCGGTAACGTCGAACAAGTAGCCGACGTACTGTTCAAACAGTATCTCGTGCCGTTCGAGCTGGCCTCGATCCTGCTGCTGGCGGCCATCGTCGGTTCGGTCATCATGGCGCGAAAGAGGGTCTGATGCTTTACCCCATCACTCCCACTCACTATCTCGTGCTGGGCGCGGCCCTGCTGGCCATCGGAACCATCGGCGTGCTCGCGCGGCGCAACATCGTCATCATTCTCATGGCGATCGAGCTCATCCTGAACGCCGTCAACATCAACCTGATCGCCTTCTCGCACCATCTGGGCCAGGTCCACGGCCAGGTGTTCGCCATCTTCGTGATCACGGTGGCGGTGGCCGAGGCCGCCGTGGGACTCGGCATATTGATCGCATTGTTCCGCAACCGCGAAACCGTCCAGGCCGACGAAATCAACTTGCTGAAATGGTGACACGCGGATGAACTTCCTGGAGCTGGTCTGGCTGATTCCCCTGTTCCCGCTGGCCGGCGCCGTGTTGATGCTGCTTCTGGGCCGGTGGCTGGACCCTCAAGGGCCATCGGAAGTGGCCGTCGCGCCAGGCGTGACGACTCAGGCCGCAACCCAGCCGCCGGATGGCCGGCACGGGACGCGCCACGCCAGGGGATCGCGGGTTTCGATCTCCTTGCTTTGTCCCGGTACGGTCCTGATCTCGCTGATTTTCTCCATCGGGGCCGTCGCCCAACTGGCCTCGCTGCCGGAGCGCAGCTATCAGGTCATCAAGTTCACCTGGGTAGCCGGCCTGCCCTTTTTCACTCAATCCGGCGCTCAGGCGCGTTTCGCTGCTGACTGGGGCTTCCTGCTCGATCCGCTCAGCTCGGTGATGATCCTGGTCGTCACCGGCGTGGGTTTCCTCATCCATGTCTATTCGATCGGCTACATGGGACACGAAGGAGGCTATTACCGCTTTTTCGGGTATATGAACCTCTTCGTGTTCTTCATGCTCATGCTGGTGCTGGCGAACAACTATCTGCTGATGTTCGTCGGCTGGGAAGGCGTGGGCCTGTGCAGTTACTTGCTTATCGGCTTTTATTTCCACAGGAAATCCGCGGCGGAGGCCGGCAAGAAAGCTTTCGTGGTCAACCGCATCGGGGACGCGGGCTTCATTGTGGGCATGCTGCTGATGTTCAGCGTCTTCGGCAGCGTGCGTTTCGCCGACGTCAACGCGGCTCTGGCCGGCGGGCGTTTCCCTGCGGAAACCGCAGGCCTCGGAGTGCTCACCGCCATCGCTCTGCTGCTGTTCCTCGGCGCCACGGGCAAATCGGCGCAGTTCCCCTTGTACACCTGGCTGCCCGACGCCATGGAAGGCCCCACGCCCGTCTCGGCGCTCATCCACGCCGCCACCATGGTGACCGCGGGCGTATACATGGTGGCCCGCTCCCATCTGCTGTTCCGGTTGACGCCGGAGGCGTCCGCCATCGTCGCGGCGATCGGGGCTTTCACTGCCATCCTCTCAGCCTCGATCGCGCTGGTGCAGAACGATATCAAGCGCGTGCTCGCCTACTCCACCGTGAGCCAGCTCGGCTACATGTTCATGGCCTGCGGCGTGGGCGCTTACTGGGTGGCGATCTTCCATCTCTACACGCACGCTTTCTTCAAGGCCCTGCTGTTCCTGGGATCCGGTTCCGTGATCCATGCCCTGGGGGGCGAGCAGGACATGCGCCGTATGGGCGGCCTGAAGGACAAGATACCCATCACTTACTGGACGATGGTCATCGGCGCTCTGGCCATCAGCGGAATTCCGGGGCTGGCCGGATTTTTCTCCAAAGACGAAATTCTCTGGCAGATTTACTCCAGCCCGCAAGGCTCCAGGTTTGTTTACGGCGTGGCTTTGCTGACGGCGGGCATGACCGCCTTTTACATGTGGCGGCTCATCTACATGACCTTCCACGGTGCGCCGCGCGCGGACCGGCATACGCTGGCCCATGTACACGAATCCCCGCCGGTGATGACCGTGCCCTTGGTGGTTCTGGCGGCAGGCAGCGTGCTGGCCGGCTGGATCGGCGTGCCCAGGCTGTGGGCCTTCGTCCCCGATAGCTTCCGCCTTTTCGAACATTGGCTGGCGCCCGCAGTCAGCCTGGCAGGGCCTGCACACGCCGCCGAACATCCTCACGACGCCGCTACGGAGTGGCTCCTGATGGCAATCTCGGTGGGAATCGCCCTCGCCGGCATTGCGGTCGCCCGTCACTTTTACGTAACCCGACCGGAGCGCGCCGCGGCCCTGCGCCAGGCCGCCGGGCCGCTCTACACCACACTGGTCAACAAGTGGTACGTGGACGAGATCTACGACTTCCTGTTTGTGAACGGCCTGGGCAAGAGCGGAGGCAGCGCGCTGGCGCGCTTCGACAACCGGATTGTGGACGGCGGCGTCAACGGAGCGGGCTGGATCACGCGCCTGGCCTCCGTGCTGAGCATCTGGTGGGATACGTGGATCGTGGACGGCGCCGTGCGCCTGACGTCGTTTCTCGTCAAGGCTGCCTCCTTTCCGGTCCGCATCCTGCATACGGGATCCGTTCAGGCCTATGCCCTGGTCATTGTGCTGGGCGCTGCCGTGGTCTTCGCCTGGTACCTGATGCGGTAAGCCCATGAGCGAGCACTGGCTGAGCATCGTTTTGTTCACGCCGCTGGCCGGGATGCTGATCTTGTTGCTGATTCCGTCCCGGCGCGCGGATCTGATCCGGGTTTGGGCGAACCTTGTCGGGTTCGCCGGGTTTTTTGTCGCCCTGCCTTTGCTGTGGCGCTTCGACAAGAGCGCCTCCGGATTTCAGATGGTCGAGCGTCACGAGTGGATCCCGAGCCTGGGGGCCCGCTACATCGTGGGCATTGACGGCATCAGCCTGCTGCTGGTGATGCTGACCACCTTGATCGGGGCGGTGGCCATTCTTTCTTCCTGGAGCGCGATTCAGGAGAAAGTCAAGCAATACTACGCGATGTTTCTGCTCCAGCAAACCGGCATGCTGGGCGTTTTCCTGGCGCTGGACTTCTTCCTGTTCTTCGTGTTCTGGGAAGTCACGCTGGTGCCGATGTACTTCATCATCGGCGTCTGGGGCGGACCGCGCAAGCTTTACGCCGCCATCAAATTCTTCCTTTACACGCTGGCGGGCAGCGTGCTGATGCTGCTGGGCATCCTCACGCTTTACTTCCAGCATTTCCAGCAGTTCGGTTTCTACACCTTCGAAATCGCCGAGCTGATGAAGCTGGACCTGCCCCTTGGCTTGCAACGATGGGTCTTCTGGGCGTTCTTCATCGGCTTCGCCATCAAGGTGCCGATGTTCCCGTTCCATACCTGGCTGCCGGACGCGCACGTGGAAGCGCCCACCGCCGGCAGCGTCATCCTGGCCAGCATCCTGCTCAAGATGGGCACCTACGGTTTCATCCGCTTTTCTCTGCCCTTGCTGCCCCGGGCTTCCATGGATCCGGCCATCGTCCAGGCGCTGGTGATCCTCTCGCTGATCGCCATCATCTACGGCGCTCTGGTCAGCCTCATGCAGCAAGACTGGAAGAAACTGGTGGCTTACTCGTCGGTAAGTCATCTGGGCTTCTGCACCCTGGGCATCTTTGCGCTCAACCCGAACGGTCTGGCGGGCAGCGTCATCCAGCAGATCAATCACGGCATTTCCACCGGCATGTTGTTCTTGATCGTGGGCATCGCCTACGAGCGGCGGCACACGCGCGAGATTGCCGAGTACGGCGGTCTGGCCCACGTCATGCCCAGGTACGCCACGGTCTTCGCCATCGCCATGCTGAGCTCGGCGGGCCTGCCGCTGCTCAACGGCTTCATCGGCGAGTTCACCATCTTGCAAGGAGCGTTCGAAGCCAACCGTATCTGGGCTGCGTTTGCTGCCACAGGCGTCATCCTGGGCGCCGCCTACCTGCTCTGGCTCTACCAGCGAACCATGCTGGGGCAGATTACCAATCCCAAGAACCTCCACCTGCCCGATCTGAACCTGCGGGAGCTGGCCGTCTTTTTGCCCCTGATCGCCTGGGCCATCTGGATCGGCGTTTATCCCAAGCCGTACTTCGAGGTGCTGGAAAAGCCCGTCATCGAAATTGTCCAGAGGGTCCGCCCTGACTATTTTCAACACACTCCCGCCCTGGCGTCTGCCCCGCCGGAGGTGCTCCGGTGAGCGAGTTCTACACTTCGGTGGATCACTTTGCGCTCATCCCGGCGCTCATGCTGGCGCTGTTCGGCTGCGCCGTCCTGCTTTTCGATTTTCTGGTTTTCCCGGCGCCCAGGCAGCGCAAGTGGCTTCTGTTGTTCGTCGTCCTGGGCCTTGGTTTCGCCGGTTTGGGACTGGCCCGCCAGCAGATCTTCCTCGCCGCAGAAGGCTTGAGCGAGTTCACGGCTTTTCGCGGGGCGCTGACGATTGACGGGTTCTCCATCTTTTTCAACTGGATCTTTCTGGTCGCCTCGCTGATCGTGGCTCTGGTTTCTTACCGTTATCTGGAAATCGAAGGGGAACACCACGGCGAATATTACGGTTTGGTCCTGCTGGCCAACTGCGGCATGTATTTTCTGGCGGCTGGCTCGGACCTGATCACGCTGTTCGTCGGCCTGGAGTTGATGGCCGTCTGCTTCTACATCATGGTCGGGTTCCTGCGCTTCGACAAGCGCTCCAACGAGGCGGCCATCAAGTATTTGCTGCTGGGGGCTTTTTCCAGCGGCTTCCTGGTCTACGGCTTCTCGATCCTGTACGGGCTTGCCGGATCCACCCGCCTCGGCGACATCACGGCGGCGCTGGCATCCCGCTCCGCCTGGGACCCGCTCGTCTTCCTCGCACTGGCCACGACGGCGGTGGGCCTGCTGTTCAAGATTTCGGCCGTACCGTTCCACATGTGGGCGCCTGACGCCTACGAAGGTGCGCCCACAACGGTCACTGCCTATCTTTCCGTAGCGTCCAAGGCGGCGTCTTTCGCGTTCTTGGTCCGTATCTTCCTGGGGCCGTTCATCACGGCGCGAGAAGTCTGGGTCCCGCTGCTCAGCGCGGTGGCCGTGGCCACGCTGACCGTGGGCAACCTGGCGGCGGTGACGCAGACCAACGTCAAACGCCTGCTTGCCTACAGCTCGATCTCGCATGCCGGTTATGTCCTGCTGGGCCTGGTAGCGGGCAATCCCACCGGCCTGAAGGGCGTGGCGATCTATCTGCTGGTTTACACGTTCATGAACCTGGGCGCGTTCCTGGTAGTCGTGGCGCTGCGGCGCGAGCACATCCTGGGTGAAGATCTCGAGGACCTCAGCGGCCTGATGCACAAAAGCCCCGGGCACGCCATTCTCATGCTGATCTTCCTGCTATCGCTGGCAGGGATCCCTCCCACAGCCGGCTTTCTGGCCAAGTACTACATCTTCTGGGCTCTGATCCAGGCGCGCCAGTACGTTCTGGCGGTGATCGCGGCGGCCTACGTCGCGGTGGCGATCTATTACTACTTCCGGGTGGTGCGCAGCATGTTCATTTCCGAGGCCGCAGATCGCGAACCGCTGGCGTCCAGCTTCGGCCTCAGGCTGGCGCTGGGAGTTACCGGCGTGCTCACGCTGGCGATCGGCGTGTACCCGCAGCCGTGGCTCGAGCTGGCCCAGAATTCGGTCCTGTTGCGGTAGGCAGCCATGCAGGAAATCCTTTCTCACCCGCTGACGATGCCGACGCTGATGGCCATTGCCATCATCGCCCTGTTCCCGCTCGTGGCCGGTTACATCGTGTTACTGGAGCGCAAGATCCTGGCCGATTTCCAGGTGCGGCTCGGCCCCATGCGCGTAGGGCCGCACGGGCTGCTCCAACCCATCGCGGACGCCGTCAAGCTGATCATCAAGGAGGACGTCATCCCCTCGGCGGCGGACCGAGGTTTGTTCCTTCTGGCGCCGGTCATCTCGGTCTTTACCGCTCTGACGGCTTTTGCCGTGCTGCCGTTCAGTGAGCAGTTGCGCATTGCGGACGTCAACGTAGGCCTGCTGGTGATCAGCGCGATGTCGGCGGTGGGAGTGCTCGGCATCGTGCTGGGCGGATGGTCCGCCAACTCCCATTACGCGCTGCTGGGCGCGCTGCGCAGCGGAGCCCAATTGATCAGCTACGAAGTGGCGCTGGCTTTCGCGTTGCTTTCGGGCGTCATGGCGGCGGGAACTCTCAGCATGGTGGGGATCGTCAAGGCCCAGTATGAGCGGCAGATCTGGTTCGCTTTCGAGAACTACGGTCTGATGCTGATACCGGCCGCGGTTTATCTGATCGCCGCCGTCGCGGAAACCAACCGGGCGCCGTTCGACCTGCCCGAGGCGGAGTCCGAGCTCGTTGCCGGCTTCCACACCGAATACAGCGGTTTCCGCTGGGCCCTCTACTTTCTGGCCGAATACGCCAACATTTTCATCGTCGCGGGCGTGATGGTGACCCTGTTTTGGGGCGGCTGGCTGCGTCCGTTCCCCAACGTGGCCTGGCTGGAATACCCGCTGAACTTCGTTTTTCCGCTGGCGCTGATGGCAGGCTCGGGCGCAGTCTGCTTCCCGCTGGCTGCGCGTCTGAAGAGCAGGGGCAACGCCATCGGTCTGCGCCTGGTAGGCCTGTCGCTGGTGGGCATCGGCCTGCTGTTTCTCATTCCCTCCGTCAACCGCGCGGTGATCGGGCCGTTCTGGTTCCTGTTGAAAGTGGCGTTGGTGATCTACGCATTCATCTGGTTCCGGGGCACGTGGCCGCGCTTCCGTTACGACCAGTTGATGAACATCGGCTGGAAGCGGTTGATCCCGATTGGCATGGGCGCGGTGCTGGTCAACGCAGCGGTCGGGATGCTGAAGACCTGAGGGGCGGGCGCCACTTCAAGCCCGTTGCACCACTTCAGCTACCTTCACCGCCGGGTGCCGGCGGAGCTGGGCGAGCCTCGCCCGCAAGACTAGCGTCCGCCGTGCGGGGGTTGGATGCCCGGCGCGACCCAGCCCCGTGCGCATGGGGCCGCGACCCTGGTTGATGGAACAAGGGGACCCGATCAGCCACAGCCGTATCCGTCCCCTTCGCCGGATGCGGCCGAACCGCACCGTCGCCCAGCCGACCGGTGTCCCCGGAATCAGGTAGCCGGAGCCATGCCACTTGCTGTAGTAGTACGGGACTGATGCAAACTTGCGCCGGCGTGCAAATACGTCGCCTGTTACGACTGTTCACGGGCGCCGCCGTGATTTTTCGCGACCGCTTTCAGAAGCCCCTCCGGCGCAGCCACCCGCGTTATCGAAAGGACCCGTTGGACGCCGCCCTGATATTCCTCGAGGGATGTGCCTGCAAGCGACAGAGGGCCGAAGTGGCCTGTCCGCACGCGGCAGTGGCTGCAACAGGGAGGCTCACGAGTATATCCCGAACAAGGAACTTCGCGGAAAAAGTTTGCGAACCATTCTCTGACCTTCTCGAGGAGCGCAATTCAATCGCCGGGCTCAATCCTCTTTACCGTCAGAGAGGATCATGCCACTGCATCTGGTGTGCGACAGACTACAGGAACACGATCATGGCCTGTCTGCATGCAAGCCGAACGAACCGGGCCGGAGACCGCTGGTACGAGATACGGCACATTCGAGGCTGCGGACGCAAGATCGCTTCGTTTTTCATGCGCGACGTTGCCGTCCAATTCGGGACATTTCCCAGTCAGGACAGATGGCTCCTTCAACCGACAGGCATCCGGGTCCGCAGGAAAGTCTGTTACCTGAGCGGCAAGGACGAGGACCGGGGGAGAACACGGCCAATGGCGGATCGCCAATTGCGGGGAAGCGGAACTCGCCAATCAGGGCATCTGATGCTTCGCCGCACAGGTCGCGGGATCGGACTTCAGGTTTCAGAGATGTATCTGTGATTCAGACAACGCACGGGGGCTCTACCGGGCTCACATCGCCGGCCTCGAGGCCGCGGGAGCGGCTTGCAAGAAGCCGGCACGTCGCTCGCTATGGACTACCGGGTCGAGAATCGTTCCCGGAGCGAGGTTTCCGCGAGTTCAGGCCAGCTCCACGGTCTTGGCTACTTTCACCGCCGGGTGTTGGCGCAGTTGGGCCAGGACCTCGTCGGAAGCCGGCTCGTCGGTCTCCACGACCGCCAGGGCTTCCAGCGGACCGTCAGGCCGCGGCCCCTCGCGCCGCCCCAGAGAAAAGTTCGCGATGTTGATATTGTTGCGACCCAGAACTGTCCCCACGTGTCCGATCACGCCCGGTACGTCCCGGTTCTTCATGAAAATCAGGTGACCGGATAGCGGGGCCTCGCAGTAAATCCCGTCCACCTGGATCAGGCGGGGACGGTCGAGCACGACGGCGCCTTCCACCGTCGTGACGCCCGCCTCGGTCTCCAGCTCCAGGCGCACCGAGTCCACGTGACCTCCGCGTTTCTCGTGCCGCTCCGCCACAGCCAGGTTGCGTTGCGCGGCGACGTGCATGGCGTTGACCAGCGTGACCCGTTCCGACAACCAGCGATTGAACAGTCCCACGAGCCCTGCGTTGCGCACCAAGTGCGTGTTGGCCTCGGCGATGCGACCGGAGTACACCACGCGCACCGCGCGCGGATGACCGGCTGCGATCTGCGCTGCGAAGGCGCCGAGCCGTTCGGCCAGCGTGACGTAGGGAGCCACCAGCCGATACTGCTCGGGCGACAGCGCAGGCATGTTGCAGGCATTGATCGCCACGCCGTTGAGCAGGTACTCGAGAATCTGCTCCGCGATGCGCACGCCCACGATCTCCTGAGCCTCCTCGGTGGAGCCCGCGATGTGCGGCGTAGCGATGACGGACTCGAACTGCAACAAGCGGAAATCCGGTGGCGGCGGCTCGGGCTGGAAGACGTCCAGAGCGACGCCCGCCACGCGCCCGGATTCGAGCGCCTCGCACAGGGCATCATGGTCAATCAACTCCCCGCGGGCGCAGTTGATGATGCGGATGCCGGGCTTCATCTGCTCGAACGCGGCGCGATTGAGCATGCCGCGCGTTTCCGGGGTGAGAGCCAGGTGCAGGCTCAGGTAATCGCTCTCCGCGTACAAGCGCGCTGCATCCACCAGCTCCACGCCCAGATCCACGGCCGATTCCGGATTCACGTACGGATCGCAGGCCAGGATCCGCATCTCGAAGGCGCGCGCCCGTCGCACCACCTCGCGTCCGATGCTGCCCAAGCCGAGGATGCCGAGCGTCTTGCCGCGCAGCTCGCTGCCCATGAACTTCTTCTTCTCCCACTTGCCGGCGTGCATGGTCGCGTTAGCCTGCGGGATCGAGCGGGCCATGGCCAGCATCAGGGCGATCGTGTGCTCGGCCACCGACACCGCGTTGCCGCCCGGCGTGTTCATGACGAGCACGCCGGCTGCCGTCGCAGCGGCCAGATCCACGTTGTCCACTCCGACGCCGGCGCGGCCGATCACACGCAGCCGGGCCGCCTTGGCCAGCACCTCGCGCGTGACTTTGACGGCGCTGCGCACGATGAGCGCTTCGGCTTCGGGCAAGCCGGCGATGTAGTCCTTGGGATTGGAAACGATCACGTTCCAGCCGGGCTGGCGCAACAGCTCGATGGCCGCCGGCGCGATGCTTTCCGCCACCAGGATGTTCATGCCAGCGCCGCCTCCCTGGCGAAAGCGGCCTCGGCGTACACCTTCTGGGCGGCCGCCACGCCGGTGCCGTAGCGCACCGGGAAACCGTGCGCGTTGAGAATGATCTCCAGACCCGCGATGATCGCGAAGATGTCGGCGAAATCGAAGTAGCCGAGATGCGCGATGCGGAAGATCTTGCCGCGCATGACGCCCTGGCCGTTGGCGATGATGGCGCCGAAGCGGTTGCGAAATTCCTTCACGATAAGCCCCGAATCCCAGCCTGCGGGAGCTTTCACCGCGGTCACCGACGCGGCGGGCGTATCCACTGCGAACAGCTCCAGGCCGATCTCGCGGACCGCCTCACGGGTGGCGCGGGCCAGAAGCTGGGCGTTCTCGATGAGCTTGTCCATGCCGACCTGCTTGATGTAAGTCAACGCCGCGCCCAGCGCCAGAAGCAGCGACGTCGAGGGCGTCCAGCTCGATTCGCCCTTGTCGGCGTTCTTCTTCTCCTTCTTGAGGTCGAAGTAATAATGCGGCAGGTTGGCCGTCTCTGCGCGCTGCCAGGCCTTGGGGCTCAGGGTAATAAAGGAAAGGCCGGGCGGAATCATGAATGCCTTTTGCGAGCCGCCCACCACCACGTCCAGGCCCCAGCCGTCAATGTCCAGCGGCATGGTTCCGATGCCGGTGATGGCATCCACGACGAAAATGGCTTCCGTGCGGGCCACAGCTTCGCCCATGCCGCGTACGTCGTGGGCTACCCCGGTGGAGGTTTCCGATGCCTGCACGAAGACGCCGCGCGCATCAGGATGGGCCGCCAGTGCCTCGGCCACCCGCTCGACGGACACCGCGCGCCCGTACTCGGCTTCCAGCACCACGGTCTCCAGGCCGAAAGCACGGGAGATCTCGACCCACCGCTCGCCGAATTTACCCGCCGAGCAACAGATCACCTTTTCGCCGCGCGAGAAGAGATTGGAAACCGCGGCTTCCATAGCGCCGGTGCCCGAGGAACAGAACACCAGCACGTCGTGCGACGTCCCAAGGACCTCCTTGAGATCTCTCAAAGCTGCCTGGTAGACGCGGCGAAAATCCTCGGTACGATGATGGATGTCCGAGGCCATCATGGCTTGCAAAGCGCCGGGATACAGAGGAGTAGGACCCGGCGTCAGGAGCCTCTGTTTGCGAATATGCATGGAAGACAACCCTCCTGTGAGTTTTCCCACCCGGAATAGTGAAATAGGATAGCAGATTCGCGGCGCGCGTACGGGAGCCGGCGCCCGGGTAGAATGGAGCCGTGGTGAGCTTCGAGGACATCCGCCAGGCGCACGACCGCATCCGCGATCGCATCCGTCGCACGCCCGTCGAACATTCTCGCGGCTTTGACGAACGCGCCGGCCTGCGCTGCTATTTCAAGTCCGAGAACCTGCAACGGGGCGGGGCGTTCAAGATCCGCGGCGCCACCAATTTCATCTTCCAACTCGACGCCGAGCAGCTCCGTCGCGGCGTGGTAGCGTATTCCTCGGGCAATCACGCCCAGGCGGTCGCGCTGGCCGCTCGCGAAGCGGGAACCCAGGCTACTCTGGTGATGCCCACCGATGCACCTCGCGCCAAGGTCGAAGCCACGCGCGCCCGCGGCGCCCGCATTGTCACCTACGACCGCCACCGGGACAGTCGCGAGGCCATCGGCGAAGCCATCGCGCGGGAAACCGGCGCCACGCTGGTCCCGCCCTTCGATCATCCCCGGATCATTGCCGGACAAGGCACCGCCGCCCTCGAACTGTTGCAGGATGCACCGGAGCTGGACGCGCTGATCGCCCCGCTCGGCGGGGGCGGCCTGCTTGCCGGCTGCGCCGTCGCGGCCAAGGCGTTGCGACCGCAGATCCGCATTTTCGGCGTCGAGCCGGAGCGGGCCGGTGACTGGTATCTCTCGTTGGTCGAAGGCAGGCGCGTCCGCATTTCGCCGCCCGATACCATCGCGGACGGCCTGCGGGCGCCTCAGCCGGGCGAACTTACTTTCACCCTTCTCCGCGAGCGACTGGAAGCCGTGCTGCTTGTCAGCGAGGAGGAAATCCTCGAAACGATGAGTTTCCTGTTGATGCGTCTGAAGCTGCTGGTGGAGCCCAGCGGCGCAGTGGCCGCGGCGGCCGCGCTGTTCCGGAAACTGCCGCCGGGGTTGCGATCGGTGGGCGTGATTCTCTCGGGCGGTAACGTGGACCTGGAGGTGATCCGGGTACTTCCCGAGACGGACCGCCGGCAGGATGCTAAGATGGACTAAGCGCAGCGCCGGCCGGCACTCGAATGTATAACGCGTTTTTCGGCTTCAAGGAAAGTCCATTCAACCTTACGCCGGATCCCGCCTTCCTGTATCGCTCGCGCCAGCATGAAGAAGCGCTGGCCAACTTGATTTACGGGGTCCAAAGCCGCAAGGGATTCGTGGTTTTGACGGGCGAGGTGGGCACCGGCAAGACCACCATGCTGGAGTGCCTGCGAGACTTTCTGACCGCGCGGCGGATTGATTTCGCCTTCCTGTTCAACTCCCGGCTGACCGTGGATCAGTTCTTCGAGTTGATCGCCTACGATCTCGACCTGCGCTGTACGCGCACGTCCAAGACCGAGGTGCTGATCGCGCTGAACCAGCTCCTGGTAGACAACGCCAACAGCGGCAGCACCACGGTGCTCATCATTGACGAGGCCCACAATCTCGAATGGGACGTGCTCGAAGAGGTGCGACTGCTCGGCAATCTGGAGACGCGACGCGGCAAACTCCTGCAGATCATCATGGCCGGCCAGCCGGAGCTGGATCGCAAGCTCGACGCTCCCAGCCTCCGGCAGCTCAAGCAGCGCGTCGCCCTGCGCTGCACGCTGCGGCCCTTCGAAGAATCTGAAACCATCGAGTACATCCACACGCGACTGGTGCGGGCGGGGATGAACGAACCGACGGTCTTCCCGCCGGAGGTCCTGCGCGAAATCCACCTCCGCTCGCAAGGGATCCCACGACTGATCAACGCGATCTGCGACAATCTGCTTTTGACCGCTTTCGCGCTGGAGAGCCGCGTGGCGACGCTGGAAATGCTGGACGAAGTGACGGAGGACATGCGGCTGGAATGGCCCGGGCGCAGACTTACGGCGGGCAGGTCCGGTTCCTACCGGACTCCGCACTCCGGCGAACCGGGCAGTTGAACGCCGCCCGTCCGCTCTGTCGGCTCGATCCCCCCATTCCCCGGACGCGCAGGGATATTCTATTTGGGGAAAACGAAATGCCGGATCGTCTCGCTTGCCCCACACGCCGAGGTTTCCTCGGGGCTGTCGCCGCGCCTGCGGTGATCCGTTCCGCCGCCGCGCGACGGCCCAACATCCTGATCGCGATGGCCGATGACCAGTCCTATCCCCACACGGGCGCCATGGGCGACAAGGCGGTCAAGACGCCCGCCTTCGACCGCGTGGCGGCCCAGGGTGTGCTGTTTCGCCAGTGCTACAGCCTGTCGCCCGGTTGCGCCCCCGCGCGCGCAGGCTTGCTCACGGGTCGTTATCCCTGGCAACTGGAAGAGGCAGGCACTCATGCGAGCCTGTTTCCCCGCAAGTTCACCGTGTTCCCCGAGCTGCTCGAGCGGCACGGCTACTTCGTGGGCCTGACGGGCAAGGGTGCGGGCCCATGCAATTACGCCGAAGCAGGCTGGCCCCACAACCCTGCCGGTCCCGGCTTCGACAGGTACAAGCTGGCTGCACCGCTGCCCGGCATCAGCCCCAACGATTACGCGCGAAACTTCCAGGACTTTCTCGACGCTCGCCCCAAAGACAAGCCTTTCTGCTTCTGGTACGGCGGGCAGGAGCCGCACCGGGTTTACGAGAAAGGGGCGGGCCTGAAGTCAGGCAAACGCCTGGAAGACGTCGTGGTTCCTGCCTTTCTTCCCGATGTCCCCGAGGTCCGCAGCGACATTCTTGATTACTATCGCGAGATCGAATACTTCGATTCACACCTTGCCCGCATGCTGGATTTGCTGGAAAAGCGCGGCGAGCTCGAGAACACCATCGTTCTGATTACATCCGACAACGGCATGGCCTTTCCCGGCGCCAAGGCCACCATGTACGACTACGGCATCCACGTTCCCCTGGCCGTGATGTGGCGGGCGGAATCCAAGGGCGGGCGCATTTCCGACGACCTCGTCAGCTTCGCCGACTTCGCACCCACGTTTCTGGAGGCCGCGGGCGTTCCGCTCCCTCCCGAAATGGTGGGGCGGAGCCTACTCGCGCTGTTGCGGTCGGGGAAGTCCGGCGTCATCGAGCCACGGAGGGCGCGTGTGTTTTCCGGCCGCGAACGGCACTCTCACGCACGCTTCGACAATCTCGGCTATCCCGCTCGCGCCATGCGCGAGGGCAATTACCTCTACGTCTGGAACATGAAGCCGGACCGCTGGCCGGCGGGCGATCCTGAACTCTACGCAGACACCGATGACAGCCCGACCAAGCAATGGATGCTCGAGCATCGCAAGGACCCGGAAGTTGCTCCCTTGTTCGAGCACGGCTTCGGCAAGCGCCCCGAAGAACAGCTCTTCGACGTGGCCAGGGATCCCGGATGTCGCAAGAACCTGGTCGGAGTGCCGGCGTATGAAAGCGTGCGGCGTTCCATGCGCGCCACGCTGGAGAAGGCGCTTACCGATCATGGGGACCCCAGGTTGCTGGGCAGGGGGGATCTCTGGGAGAGCTACCCGCGTTTCTCGCCCATGCGCCCGGAACTGGGCGGTTTCGCCGAGCGCGGCAAACCGAATCCCCGGTACCTGAGATAGTAAGTGGTGCGGACAAGCGCGACAAGCCGGTCAGGCGGCTGCCGTCATTCAGGCGCGATGCCGACTGCGGCTCGCAGGAGATGCAGGCAAGCATAACAGGCGCCAACCACATTACTCCCGGCGCGGCCGGGTTCCGGCCCGAGTTCCTCGATTTCCGCCGCGGGATTCGCGTCGGCCGCCTCAAAGAACACGAGCGCATCACGCGCATCATCAAGCATGCGCTGGAGGAGCGTTACGGGCAATCCTTCATTACCGAGAAATGGGGTCGCGGCGTGTACTGGCGATGGATCGGCTGGCTGCCCCTGGCCAATCGCGCGGCGAAGCCGCTTTCCAGCCACCTGAGTTTTGGATGCGCGAAGTTTTTCATTTATCTCGACACGGAAGAAGAGTTATTCCAGTGCGGAATGCAGGTGGAGCGTGGTTACATCCGTCCGCCCGCGGGAAACCGGGCTTGTCGTTTGCAGGCGGATTGGGACTGGCACCGGTTACTGGCCGGTCTGAAGCCCCGCGGCCGTCTCGAGCGGGAGTTGCGTCGCTTGCTGAGGGAGGGGTTCCGCATCTTCGGTGGAGGCTGGGAATCCGGGGCGGCCGATTACGGGGCCAAGGACTTTCCGGGAGTGGCGGAGTTGCGTCGAATCCTGGAAAATGCGCCCAAGAGCCACTGGGCAGGATTCCAGCTTTACTATCCCATGACCGAGACCGAGGTAAAGGCCTCGACGGGCGAAGATCTGGTTGACTCCATGCTGGCGGTCTTCGATGAGACGGTGCCGGTGATGAATTGCGTGATGCAGATCCGCCTGGGGGCGGCGCCGTCCGCCGCTGATGCGGCCCGCGCTACAATGAGATAAGCCTTTCCCATCGGGGCGTGGCGCAGCCTGGTAGCGCACCTGCCTTGGGCGCAGGGGGTCGGCAGTTCAAATCTGCCCGCCCCGACCAACTTCTCCGACTTTTTAGCACTCCGTGCTGCCTAACGGACGACTGGCGGCAAAACGTTCGTTCATAAGACTGACCAGTACATCAGGTGCGTTCCGTGTAGCGTGGCCGGCTTCCCCCGTTTTTCGGGGCTTCCGCGCAGGGGGGTATCGTGCGCGGCGGCCACCCCAATGATCTGGCTATAATCCGTGGTTTATGCCTGATCCCCGGGGCCAGGGCTTCCGCGTCGCCGTAATCGGTTTCGGCCGGGCCGGCGCCCTACACGCACAGGCGTGGCGCGATTGCCCTGGGGTGGAACTGGCGGGCGCCTGTGATCCGGACGCGGCGGCGCGCCGCGGTGCTGCGGAGCTGGGAATCCCAGCGTTCAGAGATCTGGACGAGATGCTGGAAGCGACGCGGCCCGATGCGGTGAGCGTTTGCACGCCGCCCGCCTGCCACGGTGAGTTGGCCGCGCGCTGCCTGAAGCGGGGGCTGCACGTGCTGTGCGAGAAGCCGCTGACCACGGATCTTGCCTTCGCGCGGCAGCTGTGGGACGTGGCTGCGCAGGCGAACCGAAGGTTGCTTGTCGCCGCCAAGTACCGGCACGTGCCCGAGCTCCGCATGGCCCGAGAACTGATGCGCTCGGGAGAAATCGGCGCGGTGAGAGACTTCCGCATCGAGTTCGCCTCGGCGGCGCCGATGGCGAATCGCTGGCACTCGAAGCGCGCGATATCCGGCGGCGGCGTCATCATGGATAACGGCTGGCATGCGTTCGACCTGATCCACTACGTGTTCGGGGGCATCCGGAGGGTGCGCGCACGCGCGGAGAATGGGCCGCAGGGTCTCGAAGTGGAGGAGTCCGCGCGGATTGACATCGTTGCGGCCGGCGGCGAGACAGGGCAGGTTGTGCTGAGCTGGAGCGCGCCGTCCCGCGGTGATGCCTATGTCTCGATTCGGGGTGAGCGCGGTGACATTCATGTGGGCTGGAAGCGCTCGCGTCTGGAGCGTGGCGCGGCGGCGTCCGTGGATTTCGGACAGGCCTACGACAAGGTCGCCGCCCACCGGCGCATGATGGCCTCCTTCCTGGAGATCGTCGCGGGACGGCAGCAGCCCTGGCTGTCCCGGGAGGAAAGCCTGGGCATCGCCGCTGCCATCGAGGCCGCATATCGCTCCTGTGCCTCCCGGAGAGAACAGGCTGTCGTTGAGCCGCACTGGATAACGGCCTCGGACGGATGGCGCACCTATGGCTCTGCCGCCTTGCCGAATCCACCCAACCGCGATCCTCGAGGACGGAGTCAGCATCGGAGAAGGCACCTCAATCTGGGACCACGTCCATATCCGCCGAGGGGCGCGGATCGGTTCGGAGTGTATCATCGGCGAGAAGACTTACATTGCCTACGATGTAACGGTCGGATCGCGAGTCAAGATCAATGCGTTCGTGTACATCTGCGCGCGGGTGACCATCGAGGACGGCGTCATGGTAAGTGCGGGAGTCGTCTTTACCAATGACCGCTTTCCGCGCGCGGCAACTCCGGACCTTGACGCGCTGCGCCCATCGGAGCCGGACGAGACCACGCTTCCGACACTGGTGCGCTGCGGCGCGACCATCGGCGCCAACGCCACCATCGGGTGCGGCCTGGAGATCGGGCGCTTCGCGATGGTCGGAATGGGCGCCGTGGTGACCCGGAGCGTCCCCGATTTCCACCTGGTGGTGGGGAACCCTGCCCGCTCGGTGGGCGCCGTCTGCCGCTGCGGCGCGCTGCTGTTGCGATTCGAAGGCCGTTCCGAGGATTTCGACGGTGAAGCGACGTGCAAGAGTTGCGGGCGCAGGTATATCGTGGCCGGCGGCTCCGTGCGTGAGGCGGATGTTTGAAGGGCGGGGCCATGTCCGAAACAGCCCGGCGCTGGGGGATCGTAGGCGGCGGCATCCTCGGCATGAGACTGGCCGGGAAGCTGGCCGAGGGCGGCGACCACGTGGTGTTGATCGAAAGCGCCCCGGCGCTCGGCGGACTCGCCGGCGCGTGGACCATCGGAGGCGTCACTTGGGACAGGCATTACCATGTCATCCTCCGGTCCGATCAGCACGTGCTCGACCTCCTGCAAGAATTGGGCTTGAGACACGAGATCCGGTGGGCGCGAGCCCGTACGGGCTTTTGCGCCGGCGGTCGTCTGCACTCGCTGTCGAGCAGCCTCGATTTCCTGCGCTCCCCCCTTCTGGGCCCGCTCGAAAAGCTGCGCCTGGCAGCCACGATCTTGCGCGCTTCGCGCATCCGTGACGGGCGAACTCTGGAACGCGTACCGGCGAGTTCCTGGCTGATCCGGTGGTCCGGTAAGGCAACTTTCCAGCGGATCTGGCTTCCCCTGCTCCGAGCCAAGCTGGGCGACGGCTACCGGGCCGCGTCCGCCGCCTTCGTCTGGGCCGCGATCGCGCGCATGTATGCCGCGCGGCGGACGGGAATGAAACGCGAAGAGTTCGGCTTCGTGGCCGGAGGCTATTCGCGCGTCCTCGGAATGTTCGAGAAGCGTATCCGCGAAGTCGGGGTGAAGATCCACCTGGGCCGGGCCGTCCGGCTGGTGAGGCGTGCAGGCGCGCGTTGGGCCGTGGAGTGCACCGATGGCGGCTCCGAAGAATTCGATCGTGTGGTTGTGACGATTCCCGCTCCCGAGGCGGCCCGGCTGTGCCCCGACCTGACACAAGACGAACGGAGGATACGGAAGGAAACGCGTTACCAGGGCATCCTCTGCGCCTCGCTCCTATCGGGGACGCCCCTGTCGGAGTTTTACATCACTTACATTACGGATTCCGGCTTACCCTTCGGCGCAGTCATCGAGATGTCGGCGCTGACCGGACGGGAGTTCTTCGAGGGTCAAAGCCTGGTCTACCTGCCCAGATACGTCGCGTCGGATGATCCTGCCTTCGGGATGTCCGATGCGGAAATCGCGGCACAGTTTCTGCCGGCGCTGGAGCGTATCTACCCGCGGTTCCGGCGATCCGACGTGTCGGCCTTCCGCGTGTCCCGGGTGCGGCACGTGTTCGCCATCCCTGTCCTGGAGTACTCGCGCCTCCTGCCTCCGATCAGGACTTCGATGCCCGGGCTGTTCATCGTGAACTCGGCCCACATCGTGAACGGAACGCTGAACGTGAACGAGACGCTCGCGCTGGCTGAGCGGGTCCTGCCCGAGCTGAAAGCTTGACTCGATGGCCGAACGTCCCCTCGCCAGTCTGTCGCTGGATCTGGACAACCGGTGGTCCTACATGAAAACGCACGGCGACCGCGGATGGGAGTCGTTGCCCTCTTACCTGGATGTGCTGGTTCCCACAGTGCTCGAGTTCCTGAAGCAGCGCGGCCTGAGAATCACGTTCTTCGTGGTGGGACAGGATGCGGCGCGGGAAGCAAACGCCGGGCTGCTGGCCGGCATTGCGGCGGCGGGTCATGAAATCGGCAATCACTCCTTCCGCCACGAGCCCTGGCTGCACTCATTGTCCGCCGCCGACGTCGAAGAAGAAATCACCCGCGCCGAGCAGGCGATCTGCGCGGCGACGGGCCGGACGCCCGTGGGCTTTCGGGGTCCGGGCTACGGCACGTCGGCAACGTTGATCAGGGTGCTGGCGCGCCGGGGCTACTTGTACGACGCTTCGACGCTGCCCACCTTCCTCGGCCCGCTGGCGCGCGCATATTATTTCCGGACCGCGCGGCTCAGCGCGGAGGAGAAGAAGCGCAGGAAGGACCTGTTCGGGACGTGGCGCAACGGCCTGCTGCCCATCCGTCCTTATGCCTGGGAATGCGAAGGCCGTCGGATGGTCGAGATCCCGGTGACGACCATGCCTTTGCTGCGTCTGCCGATCCACGTCAGTTATATCCTGTATCTCAGCCGGTTCTCGCTGAGGCTGGCGCGGGCCTACGCCGCTGCGGCCGTGCGGCTGTGCCTTGCCACCGGCGCCGAGCCATCCGTGCTTCTTCATCCGCTGGATTTTCTCGGCGCCGATGACATCGCGGGACTGCGCTTCTTTCCCGCCATGGACCTGCCGGGCGAGAGAAAGAGGCGGATGACGGGTGAGGTTCTGGACTTGTTCGGCGCTCGATTTCGATGGGTGAGCCTCGAGGAACACGCGCGGCAGGCTTTGGCACGAGAGAGGCTCCCGGTGAGGAGACTGGATGGCCGACTATGAACTGAGAAAGTTTGGAGCGGGCGCTCCACCCAACGTGCGAGAGATCTCGCAACTGCACGCCGCCCTGCTGCCGGCCAGTCCCGTCACGCTGCTCGGTCCGCGCTTCCGCGAGCAGTTCTACTACAAGGACCTCCCCGGAATGGGTCTCATCTTCGGCGCGGTGGGCTACGTGGGAGGTCGCGCCGCAGGCTTCATCGCGGCCACACACGACGCCAACGGTTTCATGGGCGCGGCGCTCGCGCAGAAGTGGCCCAAGGTCGCGTGGATCGTGGCGACGGCGCTGGCAGCCGATCCCCGGCGCATCGCGGCGATCTGGGAAGTCCTGCGGATCAAGCGGGATCGGGAGCGTTCCAACGAAATCGTCGGCAAGGGGGAGATCCTGTCTCTCGGCGTGCTCGCGCAGTACCGCACCGGCAGCGGGCTGAACATCGCGAGGGACCTGGTGCAATCCGTCATGAAGGTCTTTCAGGAGAGGGGCGTTACGCGGGTGTGCGCCGTGGTGGATGCCGACAACCAGCAGTCTCTGCGTTTTTTCGGGAAGCTGGGTTTCCGCCGCGGGCGTGCCCCGCTTCCGGGCTGGCGGCGTCCCAGCGTCGAGCTCGTGTGGGAGCCGGAGGGGAGCCGGCAATGAGGGAACTCCGGGATCTGCCGGGCGCCTTTCCTGGAGCGTTCTGCCGGGCGGCGCGGCGCCGGCCGCAACAGCCTCGCCGGAGCCGGCCGCAAGCGGGCCACCACTCGCAGGCCATCAGCATGGGAGGAGCCTGAATGCAACTGCCATCGGACGCGGATCCCACGGGCCGGGATCTTGGGTCGGAGGAGTTAGATCTTTTGCGGGAGGTCATCGAGTCAGGGAATCTGAGCTGCATCCGCGGCAGGCAGGTCCCTGCTTTCGAGGCGGAATTCGCCGCGCGTTACGGCGTGCCGTATTGCCGCGCAGTTTCTTCCGGAACCGCGGCGATGCATGCAGCGATCGCGGCCATAAATCCCGAGCCGGGCGACGAGATCATCACTTCGCCCATCACCGACATGGGAGCGATCACGCCCATCCTTTACCAACAGGCCCTTCCGGTGTTCGCTGACGTGGATCCGGTAAGCCTGAACGTGACGCCGGAGACGATCGAGGCCCGCATCACGTCCCGCACGCGCGCGGTGGTGGTTACGCACCTGTTCGGCCATCCGTGCGACGTGCCGGCGATCCTTCGCGTGGTCGCGCCCCGCGGCATCCCGGTCATCGAGGATTGCGCCCAGGCGTACCTGGCGAGTTGCGCCGGTCGGCTGGCGGGGACCATGGGCGCCCTCGGGATCTTCAGCCTCCAGCAAGGCAAGCACATCACGGCCGGGGAGGGCGGAATCGTCATCACTTCCGACGCTGCGCTGGCCCGGCGGGTCCGCCTGTTCAGCGACAAGGCTTGGGGATACGGCGATCCGGCGCCTGATCACTACTTCCTGGCGCTCAACTGCCGCATGACCGAGTTGCAAGGGGCCGTGGCCCGGGCGCAGCTCCGCAAACTGGACGCCATCGTGGAAAGCCGCCGGCGCGCGGCCGAGCAACTCCGTGCGCTGCTGGCCGACCTTGCGGGCCTCACCCTGCCGGCGGCTGCCCCCGGCGCGGTGCACTCCTACTGGCGCTACGCGATCAGCGTAGATCCGGAAGTGATTCGCGGAGGCGCCGAAGGGCTCGGCGCCGCCATCGCCGATCAGGGCATCCGTTGCCAGCCTCGCTACATCCGCAAGCTTGCATTCGAATGCGAAGTGTTCGCCCGGCAGCGCACGTTTGGCGACAGCCGCTGGCCTTTTTCGCTGCAAGCCGGAGGCCCGAATCCGCCCTGGGATCGCCGTTTCTACCCGGGCGCAGCGCGCGGCCTCGACAGGATCCTCGTGCTGCCCTGGAACGCAAAGTACACGGCGGAACACGTGGAGTTCATCGCGTCCGCTCTCCGGCGAGCCGTCTCGAGGCCGGCCGCGTCTTAGCGGTCAATCTCGACCAGATAAAGCTCGCCGAATTTGCCCGCGCGCAAGAGGCGAACGCCGGCGCCGGATTCCACCAAGTGCGCGCGCAGCCAGGACTCGAACCACTCCGTTCCCAGCAGGTAGAACCTGCGATGGGCCGCCAGAAACCTCTCCGGCTGCTCGACGCGCAGCGGCGCCCGGCGCGCCAGCAGGACCAAACCGGTCGTCGCCGACTTGTTGCCGGAGGCCCGATGCGCGCGCGCGGCGTCAGCCAGGAAGACCAGCCGCGGAGCGATGTCCCTGGGCGCGTAGTGCAGCTCGCGCAGGAACGCGAAAGCGTCGTCCACCACGATCGGCAAGTCGGGATTGGTCCTGGCGGCCAAGGCCCAGGCGGCCGACTGCGCGTACGCCGTCAGGGGCGGCCGCCGGGCGGTTTCCAGAGCGAGCCAAGCCAGGGCAGTCGCCACGACGAGGACGCCCAGCATCGGTCCGTTACGCTCCACGGCGCGGCTCAGGTAAGCCGTCATGATGCAGAGTCCGGCAAGCGCCGGCAGCGCGTAACGTGGCGCGAAGACCCCGGTCAGAAATCCCGCCATCGCAGTCAGCACGGGGAGCGCCAAAAATGCCAGCGCCAGGACGGCCTCCGCGTGCGGCATCCGCCAGACGGGGGATCGGGCAGGCGACAGGTCGTTCGCCGCGCGCAACGACCACCACGCGCAGGCCAGCACCAGCGCGGTCCAAAGCGGCACCACCAGGGGCCCCAAGAGAAACTGGTACGCTTCCAAAATCCCGCTGAGGCGCGGTCTCGACCACTGGCTGCCCGCGTAAGCGGCGGCGCCGGCTTGGGCAGACGGAATCAGCAACAGGATCGCGGAAGCTGCTGCCAGCAGGGCCGCGAAGACCGCCCAGTCGAGCTTGCGGCGCACGCGCGCCCGGGCGAGCTCCCCCGAACCGAGGACCGCGACCAAGAGCCCCGCCAGCGAGTGGCAGAAAACTGCCGCGGCCACGCTCAACGCCAGACCGCACAAGCACAACCGGCGATGCCGCCCGATCGCCGACTGCCAGAAAACCAGTGCCAGGCCCGTGAAGCCCATCAACAGCCCGTAGCACCTGGCTTCCTCGCAGAACCGAAGCGACGCCATGGCCAGCGCCATGGTCGCGGCCGCCGCCCGGCCGTAAAGCGCCGGGCAGTGGCGCCGCACGAATACGTACAAGCACAAGCACATGATCCAAACCCCCACCATGGCCGGGACTCGGGCGGAAACGTGACCCTCGCCAAAGATCGCGACGGATGCCCCGGTCAGCAAGTGAAGCAGCGGCGGCATGGAATCAGTCGCCGTCCGGAATGCCGCCCACAGCTCGGTCATGCCGGGAAGCCGGGAAAGGTGCAGCGTCACCAGTTCGTCGTACCAGAACGGCTTGCGCGAGGCTCGCCAGGCCGCGGCGCCAAAATACAACAGTGAAAAAACGCACCAGGCCGCCACCGGGCGCCGGTCCAGCAGCCGCGCCACGGACGCGGAGGCGCGCTCGATCCGTGCGGCGATCCGCTCCACGTACTGCATTGCCAAATTATGCCCCGGGCGCCGGCTGCCACGGCAATCGTGTTAGGGTCGGTAGGTTGCAGGCGGAAGTCACCATCGTCATCCCATGCTGGAACGAAGAAGAGTCCTTGCCTGGGCTCCTCGAGCGCATGGACCGGCTTCTACTCGACAAGCCGAGACGGTGGGAGGTCGTATTTGTGGACGATGGCAGCACCGACCGCACGCCGGATCTGCTGCACAAGGCCTGCCGACACAGACCCTGGATGCGCACGCTGCGTCATCCGCGGAATCTGGGTCTCGGCGCCGCGCTCCGAACGGGCTTCACAACAGACCTCGCTCGCGTCGTTTGCACCCTCGACAGCGATTGCACTTATCCTCCCGAGCGGCTGCCTGACCTGATCGCGCTGCTCGATCAGGGCGCCGACCTGGTGACGGGTTCGCCGTGGCACCCCGCCAACACGCAGCTCGAGGGAAGCCGGCTGCGCCTGTTTCTGAGCCGTTTTGTCTCGGGCGCGTACCGCCGAATCACCGGGGTGCAGATTTACACGTTCACCTGCTTGTTCCGCGCTTGTCGCCGGGAAGTCGTCAGGCAGGTGGCTTTCGATGAAAACGGTTTTGCGGCGACCGCGGAGATTCTGGTCAAGGCGGCTCTTCAGGGATTTCGCGTCGCCGAGCTGCCGATGCCGCTGACCGTACGCCGTCGAGGCGCGTCCAAGATGAGCGTCTTGAGCACCGCAGCCGCTCATCTCCGACTCCTGCTCGCCGCCGCGAGATGGTCCCGGGCGGACCTTGCCCGCCCCGCACATTCCGGCCCGCCCCAGGCCTGAGGTCGTTCACGCCCCCGATGTTCACCCCAAATCGCATTCGAATTGGACCGGGATTCTGGCCCGAGGCGCGCAGGATCATTTCGACGGCGTGATCAACCCGCGGCGGCATGGGCGGCGGATCGGCTAAACGCAAGGCCCGAGTGATGCTCGGACTGCTCCGGGACGCCGACCTGGAATCCCTCGCCGCAGATATGCCCCGAACTGTCTCGATCAACGTCCGGGCGCGAGACTTCGGCGCCTCGGAGAAAATCGCCCGAGCCCTTTGCGAATTCCGCCGGCGGCACAACCAACGCCGGCAGGCGTACGGCTCATCGTCACATCCCGACGCCGGACTCGCGGCTGCTGCCTGTCTCGGAGGCTGCTGCATGACCGCATTCGAACAAAAACGGTGCAGCGATCCCCTCGCACGCTGCCGGCGCCCGGCCCGGAGCCGGACGGTTTTGGTAAGGCGAATTCAGCTCAGGCGGACCGCTTTCTGGTGAGCGCGGGCCAGGTTTTTGGTGTCTGTTCTCGCAACGTTACCGACACCGAGAGCGCGGCACATCCCCAATCTGTTGTAAATACAAGGAAAAATGGCAACTGGCGGAGAGGGGGGGATTCGAACCCCCGGTAGAGGTTTTCAGCCCCTACGACGGTTTAGCAAACCGCTGCTTTCGACCACTCAGCCACCTCTCCGGGCTCGGGCCTCGTTCATCATGCTAACATAGGCCGAACGCGGATGGAAGTGCAAGCGCCTGCCTCGCCGTGATTGTGCGCGCAATCCGCCTCGCAGGCCCCGGAGCCGCCCACAGCCGATCGAGGACCGTTCATCCCTCGAGGGACTCGGCCAGCAACTCCACTACGTCGCGGACGATGATTCGGTTCTCGTAACCCAGAACCTTGAGCGCATCCTCGAACCGGGACAGCTCGTACGGGCACGAAATGGCCAGCACATCGGCGCCGGTGGCCACCGCCTCCTTGACGCGACGCTCCGACAACCGCTCGTACCCCTTCGCCTTGAAGTGCGTGTCCAGCCACATCCCCCCGCCACCGCCGCCGCAGCAAATGGCGTTCACGCGATTGTGCACCATCTCCACCAACCGGACGCCGGGAACGGCGCGCAACAGCGCCCGCGGCTCTTCGTAGTAACCGTTGTGACGGCCCAGACAGCACGAATCGTGATAGGTGACCACGTACGGCAGCCTGCGCGTCAGCATGGGCCGCAGCCGATCCACGTAGCGCGCCAGAAAAGGAGTCGTCTGCTCGACCGGGTAGTGGAAGCCGCGCTCCGGGTATTCGTAAACAAAAGCGTCGTAGGCATGCACGCCTGACGTTACGATCCGGTTGAAGCGGTAACGCGAAAAGACCACCATGTTGTAGTCCATCAGAGTGTCGAACAGGCCCCGTTCGCCGAGCAAACGGGCGCACTCCCCGGCACACTTCTCCTCGTTGCCGAGTATGGCGAAATCCACCCCGAGAGCGTGAAACAGCCGCGCCGTCGCCCGGCTCACGTCCTGGCCGCGCGGATGATACGAGTTCTGGCACTCCAGAATCCACAACACGTCGGCCGGCCTGGGGTCTTCCGAGAAGATCCTCACCGGAACCCCGGCCGTTCTTGCCCACGCCGCCCGTTTGCGCGAGGATTCGCCGAACGGATTTCCGTAACGCAGAGTATTTTCCAGCGCGCGGTGTAACTCCGCAGGCAACTCGGGAAAATTCGCGAAAACCTGCTCCTTG
>Ga0209809_1000375_pt1 | contig 40711 bp, 30 predicted proteins | sample YNPMSTMetaG_FD_186172 | JGI IMG/M metagenome (GOLD analysis project Ga0209809, IMG submission 186172) | Anoxygenic and chlorotrophic microbial mat microbial communities from Yellowstone National Park, USA - YNP MS-T MetaG (SPAdes) (version 2) ...
TGCGACTCGTCGCCTCGAACCAGCATTATTTCAAGGCGTTGACCGCCGGGTTACAGCTTCCGCCAGGGCCTCGACCGACCACGGTCACTCTCGCCCCAGGCGCCTCCCACACCTTTCGCGAAGATCCCGCACTGTATCTGATGCAGGGCCTCCTGCCGGGCGGTTATCGGCTTTCTGCTCGCCTTTTGACCGGGATGGGTGAGATCGAATCAGAGCCGGTCAACCTCGATGTCACTGCCGCCCGCATCGCGCGCCTCTCGCTGTTTTACTGCCCTTATCGGACGGCGATGGTGTGCGTTTTCGATCATACTGAGCCCGGCCACACCGCCTGGGTGTTCCTCAGGGAGACCCTATCCGAGCAGTTGTTCACGGGAACGGCGCGGCGCCTGGCGCAAGCAGAGTCGGGCAGAGCGGTGTGCGATTTGGCTGCCGGCTTTCACACCGCGCCGCGGCTCCAGGGGCGATGGGTGGCGTGGCTGGAGCAGGGCGAGCTGCGCGCTCAGCGCGTGTGGGGACAGGCGGTGACGGCCCGCCCGTCCCCGGTCGCCATCGAGCTGGCGGAGCCGTGGCTGGTCCAGCCGGGCTTCCATCTGGCCGACGGCAGCGGGCTGTTCTTGGTGGCGGGGATGGCTTCGGGGCGCGCGCGCATCCAAGCCGTGACCTTCTCGGCCGAGACGGGCCGCGCTTCGGCGCCGGCGGCTTTGTTCGAAACAGTCCCTGAGCGGGTCCTGGCACGCTGGACCGGGCTCGCGGATCGCCCGCTGGAGTTGTTGTGGGCCGAGGCGCGCGATCAAGGTGTGCGCGTATTCATCCGCCCTTTCAACCTGGAGGGCAAGACGCTGGCGGCTGGCCCCAAGCAAATCTATGCTGCGGCCGGGCAGTTGCTGGCGCTGGAGCTGGATCCTCTGGGCGGCGGCTCCGAGGGTTCGGCGCACGCTCTTCTGGCGCCAGGCGGCGCCACGGAAGGCCCGCGTTACATTCGCATCCCCTTGAAGGGTGCGCCGGCACGTCCGAGGGAGCTCGCGGTGCCACCTGCCCCGAGTCCTGCCTCCGAGTGGGCCATCTCCGGCCTTGAAACCGGCGGCCTGCTCGTGCTCGCGAGGATCCAAGATCGGATCTGGGTCGCCTCGGCTACTGGTCGTAGCTGGATGCCATTGACCCAACCGCAGGGCGAGATTCGCCACCTCCGCCTGGCTGCCTCCAGAGGCGGCTATTGGGGCGCCCTCTGGGTGGATCCGGCCTCCGGCCTCCGCTGGGCCTCGGATCCGGATTATCGGAAGCGCGAGTGACTACCCGGATTGGATCTCGACTACCTCCCAAACGTCGAGATGCTTCATCTCAAGCAGGTCCGCTGTACCCGCACTCGCCAAGGAGATGTGCAAAGTCTTGGCTTCCGTGGTGTGTGATTCCTCGCCCCGGCCGGGCAAGACCAATTTAAGCGTGACCTCCGGGATCGGGCGCTTGGTTTTCTCTTCGATCACCTTGAATTCGATCCAGTGCTTGACCGTCGCCGGCCGCGGCGACTTCAGCTTGGGAGGCGAGGGAGGCGCTTCGGCCTGCTGAGGTACAGCCGGGGCTTGAGTATGTACGCATTGAATGATTAGTAACGACCCCGCGACCAGGAGCCGCGCCAACTCCCGGACCACATTCTGGTCGGCCGGCCGCGGCCCACCGAGCCCGGGCCGCAGCTCCAGCGCCATGTGTCTCAGTTGAGATGCAGCGCCGGGATCATCGAAAAAGACCCGCAGGAAGGCCACTGCCTCATCCTCGCTCGTGAAGGCGCGCGAGTTGTGCTGAGCCCCGTGGTGCTTGCAGTCAACGGGGTCCCCGCGTTTCATAAAGTGATAATCTGTCAGACCATAGCGGAGTGTATACCCCATAGGGTTGCTGTCTCCATGGAATTGGAATCGCACAGCCCACTGGAGCGTTGGCGGATCGCCGGCGCTGTTGACCTGCCCGAATGCGGCCGCACGGAAGTTCGTGTTCACGCCCCGGAACCATCGCTCCCGTTTATGCTAACACCCGCGGTGATCCCCGAAAGGGCGCTCGCGGGTGCTCAGCGCCTCCATCATGTCGGGGTGGGGTTCACGCCCGGCCTGCCCGGGCAAGCAACGGGACAAATAGCCCACGGCTCGCACTGCCCGGCAGAAATTGAACCGCTCCGACTGCTTGTGCTAACCTTCTGATGGGAATGAATTTCCGCTCGCTGTTCAGCCTGTTCTCATCCGATCTGGCGATTGATTTGGGCACCGCCAACACGCTGGTCTACGCCCGCGGCAAAGGCATTGTCGTCAACGAACCCTCCATCGTCGCGGTCAACAAAGTCACCGGAGAAGTCGAAGCCGTGGGCCGGGAAGCCAAGGAGATGCTCGGACGGACGCCCGGTAACATTGTCGCCATCCGGCCCATGAAGGACGGGGTGATCGCCGACTTCAAGATCACCGAGAAGATGCTCACCTACTTCATTCAGAAGGCTCACGGGCGGCGGTTGCTGGTGCATCCGCGGATCGTCATCGGCGTGCCCTGCGAGATCACTCAGGTGGAAAAGCGAGCGGTGATTGACTCGGCTTACCGGGCCAAGGCCAGCGAAGTGTATCTGGTCGAACAGGCGATGGTGGCCGCCATCGGCGCGGGCCTTCCCATCACCCAGGCCTGCGGCAACATGATCGTGGATATCGGCGGCGGGACCACGGACGTGGCCGTCATCTCATTGTCCGGCATCGTCTACTCGCGCTCGGTGCGGGTGGCCGGCAACGAGATGGACGACGCCATCATGCAGTATCTCAAGCGCAAGTACAACCTCCTCATCGGCGAGCGAACGGCGGAGCAGATCAAGATCCAGATCGGGTCGGCCTATCCGCTGGACAAGCCCCTGACCATGGAGATCAAGGGGCGCAATCTCATCGAGGGCGTCCCCAAAACCATCACCATTGACGACAGCGAGATCCGCGAAGCCCTCTCCGAGTGCGTGGCGACCATCATGAACGCCATCCGGGTGGCTCTGGAACGCACGCCGCCCGAACTTTCCGCCGACATCAGCGACCGGGGCATCGTGCTGACGGGCGGCGGCGCCCTGCTGAAGAATCTGGATCGCAGGATTCGCGAAGAAACCGGCCTGCCGGTTTCCATTGCCGAGGATCCCCTGGCTTCGGTCGTGCTCGGCACCGGCAAGATGCTGGAGGACTTCCGGCTCCTGCGCAAGATCGCCATTGAATGACCGTTCCTGTTGAGCCGGTCCTGCGCGCATTGCGCGCGGCGAGTCTTCCATGGAGTTCCTGAGTCGGTACCGCAACCTCAGCGTCCTGCTGTTGCTGATCTTCGCCCAACTGCTGCTGCTGGCCTACCAGGTCAAGACCGCTCAAGACGTTCGCCTGATCCGGGTCTGGGCAGTCACGGCCGTGACGCCCCTGGCGCGTATGCTCGAGGCGGCGCGCAGCGCCGGGGCCGGATTCGTGGAATCGTATCTTTTGCTTCACAACGCGGTGCAAGAAAACCGGCGGCTGCGGGCCGAAATCGGCAAGCTGAAGCTGGAAAACCAGTTCCTCAAAAACGAGCTCGCCACGGCGGAACGGGCGCGGGCGCTGGCTGCCTTTCAGGCGCGCACTCCCTCGAAAACGGTGGCGGCGCGGGTCATCGGGGCGGGCGTGGGCGCCAGCTCACGGGTCGTTTTTGTGGACCGCGGCTCCACCAGCGGCGTCATGCGCGGCATGGCGGTGATCACCCCGGACGGAATTGTGGGCAAGGTGGTCGCTGTCTTCCCTACGGCCTCCCAGGTCCAACTCATCACCGACCCGACCTTCGCCGCGGGCGTGATCTCGGAGAAACACCGCGTGCGCGGAGCCCTGAAGGGCCAAGGACACGGCGCTTGCCGTGTGGACTACGTACAAGCCGAGGAAAAAGTCGAACCAGGCGAATGGTTTTTCACCTCGGGCGACGATCGCGTGTTTCCCCGCGGCTTGCCCGTGGGCGTGGTGACCGCGGTCCGTGACGGCAACCCCTTCAAGGAAATCTTCGTGGCCCCGAGCGGTCTGCAAGGCGGCTTGGAGGAAGTGCTGATCGTGCTCGAGGGAGTCCACCTGAGCTTGCCCGAGCACAGAACTGCGGACACGCGCATGTACCTGTTGTCGCCCCCCGCCGACGCCGGTCCGGCAGCCAACGCGCGGCGCGGCCCGGCCACCGACGCGGATCGGCTCCTGGAGCGATATCGCGCCGTCGGTGAGGCCCAAGGTCACAAGTTCGGGGAGGGACCGCCGGGATCCAAGCCGCCCGATTTCAATCTGGACCCGTCGGCCGCCCCCAAGCCGGCACCGCCGGCGCCCAAACCCGCGCCTGCGGCTAAACCGTAAAGATCTCGACCGCCTGCCTGAGCGATTCCAGAGGGTCGCGGCGCGGCACGAACTCGTGGGCCACAAAGCCCTGGAACCCCAGGTCAGCAATTGCGAGCGCGATCGCTCGGTAATTCAGCTCCTGGGTGTCGTCAATCTCATTGCGCCCGGGATTGCCCGCGGTGTGGATGTGGGCGATCCACTGGATATTGGCCCGGAGGGTCCGGATGATGTCGCCCTCCATGATTTGCATGTGGTAAATGTCGTAAACGAGTCTGACGCGGGGAGAGTTCACTCGTCGGACCACCTCGACTCCCCAAGCCGTGCGGTCGGCCTGGTAGTCCTTGTGATCCACCTTGCTGTTCAACAACTCCAAACAGACCGTCACGCCCTTGTCTTCGGCAAGGGCCTTGATCCGGTTCAACCCGGCGACGCAATTCTCCAGGCCTTCTTCGTCGGCGAGGCCGCGGCGGTTCCCCGAGAAAGTGATCACGTTGGGAACTCCGGCGGCAGCGGCGCGCTCGATGTTTTCCCGCAGTTGCCTTTCGATTTTGTCGTGATTCTCCTTGCGATTCAGCCCGTCGGCGATCGTCCCGCCGCCCGGGGCCAGCGAGGGCGTCAGCCCAAACTTTTGAACGACCGGCCATTCCTCCGGCCCGATCAAATCAATTCCTTCGATGCCGAGAGCAGCGGCATTGCGCGCCAGCTCCTCCAGGCTCCAGTTGCGGAAGCACCAGCGCGCCACCGCCTGCTTCAGACGCCCTTTGCGGGCTACCGGTTGAGCCAGCGACGGCAAACCTGCCGTCAAAGCCATTGCACACCTCCGCGTCATCATGGTTCCGTCCTCTCCGACCACGACGCCCCTTCGTTCACAACCGCGGGCAAAAAATCCTGCCGCGAAATAACTCGCACCGTTTCAAGCCGTTGGCGCGCCCCAAGGTCGCGCTTGCCCGTTTTCCGCATTTCAATTTGGCGGAACTTGCCAGTATAATCGAGCGGCATCCCGTTCGGCGGCTGGCGCCGCCGCAACTGCTTTCCGGGTTATCCCAAGGAGCGAAATCCAACTCATGGCCCTGTCGTCCCTTCTTTCGCTGCTCGAAAACGAAGCTATGCGGCGCACGGAAGGTTGGCCGATCGTACTGGAGCAGGCCACCGGACGCTGTTACGCGCTCGACGCCGCGTCGCGGGAGGCGCTCGACGAGCCACGGCGGCTCGGCGACGCTCAGATCCTGGCTTTCCTGTACCCGGGAGAGATTGAGCTTGTGCTGCGCTTGCACTTCGGCTTCGACCTGAGCTGGGTGACGCAGCCGGCTTCGGGAAAGCTGGAAGGCTGGGTCGGAATCGCCGTCGAGCCGCTCTGGGTGGCCAAGGCTCGCGCGACCCTCGCCGGCCCGTTCCTGTATGCGATCTGGCGCGAGGAGGAGGAACGGGCGCGGCTCTGCCTGAAGCCGTTACGGCCAAACCAGGCCGGCTTCGTGCGCGATCTCCGCGTGGAAGTCTGCCCCGCTTCCGGGCAAGCGCAGTCGGAATTGCTGACCGCCTTGTCGGACGCGCATCCGCTGCCCGCCTTCGAGAGCCTGCTCGAGAAATCGGCGCGCGGGCGGGCCGGCGAACACCTGACGCGCCTGCTCGAGTTCTGGCGCGACTCGCACCATGGCGCCGCCGCAGCGCTGTGGCGCGCCCTCGATCACGCCGAGCAGATGGCCGAGCTGCACGAGTGGCTGAGCCGGATTGTGGAGGCAAGATCCCAGGAAGAGTTCGCGGAGGACCTCGCCTGGACGCCCTTGCGGCCGGGGTGGGCCGCCGAGGCTTGGATCGAGGCTCTCGCCGGCACTTTGCTCGATGCCGCTCTGGAGCCGTCCCGATTCGAGCGAATTCGCGAAGCCGCCCGCACCAGCCTCCGCGTGCTGAACGAGCCGGCGATGGTCGGGATCCTCGCAGACCTGAAGCGACAAGCGACCGAGCGGGCGGCAGCCACCCTGCCGTCCATTCCCGCCGACAGCGTGCGCGAGCTGGTCGCTTCCCTGCAATCCAACGCCGCGGAGGCGCTCCGCAACAGGCTGGTAGCAGCCCTGTGCGCGCGGGCGCAGGCTGCTCCGCACGAAGCGGCCTGGGTGGACGGTTCGTTCGATTTCTCGGCGGGGGACTTGCGCGACTGGCACGAAGTTCTGCACGGCCGCGTGCGGCTGGACGGCGAAGGACCCTCCCACCGGACACGCCTGCACCCCGCCGCGCTCACCCACGGCCTGAAACGGCAGCATCGGATCGAAGTGCATCTGCCGTTTTTGGAGCGCAGGCCGTGGACCGAACGGCTGGAATCGGTGGCCGGCGCACGCGTGGAGGCGCGATGGGACGGGCGGCTGCTGGTCCGGCCCCCCGAGGCTGAGGAGGCCGCCGGCGAGCGCGACCTGGCGCGGGAGGCGATGTGCCTGTGCGCCGCCTTGGTCGCGCGTCCCGCCGGCCGGGACACGCGTTTCGACCTCTCATGGTCGGGCGCATGGCGACTGAGTCCGGTCCAGGCGCGGTCGAGCCTGGCGCCGCTGCTGGCGGCCTACCGCTTCGATACGGCACTGGCGTGGCTCGATGAGGCGGTTCCGGAAGCGGAACAAATCGAGGTCAGAATGTCGCTGTCGGTTCCTGGCGCCAGGGCCGTCGCCTGGCTGGAAGCGCCCGTGGAGCGCAGCCCCAATTACAAGGAGGCGTACGCCGAAATGTCAGTCGCCGTGCAGCAGGCCCTGCGCGCGTGGCTGCCGTTCACCTACTTCGCCGACCTCGGGCGCTACGACGCGTTCGGCGCCGCCTGCCCGCTGATCGTCTATCGCTGCACGCTGCCGTTCCGCAGCAAAGCGAAAATGGAATTCACCTACGACATCATGAGTGCGGAAAGCGTTGCCGTGGCTCGCCGTTCGACCGGTATGGCGCTGGCCGCCGAGCTGGCTCGCATCGAGCAGTTGCTTCTGGCCGCCGGCAAGCCCGAGCAGGCGCGCCTGTACCGGCCCTCGCGACGCGAAGTGATCCTGTCGAACGTGGAGCGCGCGCCTCGCTTGTTCCACTCGCTGCTGGTGGCGGATGCGGTTTGCGTTGAACACCTGATTCGATTCGGCGTCCAGGCCGGCGGCCTTCGCCGGGCCCTGGAGCACGAGCCCCAGCGGGCCATGCGGGAGCTGGTGAAGTCCGGAGAAGAGCTGGTGAAAACCATGAATCGCCGCCTGCGACGGCTGTACGGCGGCGAGGACTTCACGGGCCTGGGCTCGCTGCTTCTGATCGAAGCGACCGGAGGCCTCAACGCAGGCCTGCGCGGCGACACCACCCTGAACGGGATTTTGCATCTGGCGGCCCGCATGCGTGACGGGCGCACGGTGCAGGCCTCCTTCGTCAACGCCGAACCTGGCCAGGCGGCGACCGCCTGAAGCCGGCTGCGAGGCTGCTTCAACGCGCCGCGCGACGGTAGATCCGCGTCAGGCGCGTGGCGGTCTCGAGGCGGTACGATCCCAGCCAGTCGCGAAGCTCGACATACACGTCCATGTTGAGCGCCGGGTTGATCACGCTCAGGCCGTCAACCACCCAGTCCGGGCGGGTTTGGATGAGCTCCCGGCGGCTGCGACGCGCCAGCTCCGCATCGGAGACGCGTGTGTCGAACAGATGCCGGTCAGCGAAGACGCCGGTGAGCGGCTGTGACTCGAGAAAGCGGCTTGCCGCGGGCAGGCGCGTGTAGACGTAAAGCTCGGGCCGGTACCCCCACACGAGCAGCGTTTCACCGGCCTTCGCTGATGCGCGGAGACGGCGAGCTGCCTCGCGACTGTCCGCATCCAGAGCGAGATCGCGCCATGCGTGCGGCCGCCCGGCGACGAGGTCGCTCGCAAGCAGCACATACCGCGGACCGAAGCGCACGACGGGCACGAGGATCGCGATTGCCGCCAGAGCCAGATAACGCCGCGGGCTCAGCGCAAGGCCGCGCGCCGCCGCGACCGTCAGCGGCAGCAGCAGCAGGAAATAATAGCGCGGGAAGAAGCGCAGTCCGAGGCAAACGCCGGCCAGTGCGAGAGCCGTCCAGAGGGCCAGGCGCAAGGCGAGCGCTCCGCGTTCGCGCCGCCAGAAGATGAATGCGCCCACAATCAGAGCCGCGTGGAAGCCGGCCCAGGCGGCCGTGCGCGCCAGCCCCTCGCGCAGCGGCGCCTCCAGAAAACTGTCGCGCGCGTAAGTGGCCCCTAATTGCCAGACCTGCCGGTAGTAATCGGGCAGCGCGCCACGCACTCCGAGCCACGCCACGACGAGGACGGACGGGATGGCAAATCCGGCCAGCATGCGACCGGCGCCGCGCGGATGAAAGACCAGGCAGGCCGCCAGCACGAACAGCCCTTTCGGGTTGGATTGGAAGGCGAGGCCCGCAGCAATGCCCGCCGCGAAACCGCGACGCTTGACCGCCAGCCAGATCGCGGCGGCGTGCGGGGCGAGCATCAGCAGATCGGACGCCAGGGGAATCACGGCGGCCGGAAGCCAGAACGTCAGGTAGAAAGCGAGCAGGGCAGCGGCGATCCTGCCTTCACGCGCCCCCCACAAGGCGCGGGCGAGGCATCCTGCGAACAGGCAGGCGGCCAGAATGTAGATGCTGCCGGCCAGCCGTAACGGCCAGCCGGTCTGTGCCCCCCACAACAGGCAGATGGCAGGCGCCAGCGGGGGTTTGTCGAACCAGACGTCGCGATACAACTGGCGCCCGTGCAGTATCTGGACGGCGGCTGCCATCGGCAGCGTCTCTTCCGGCCACAGGATGCCGCTGTGACAGAGGCGGAAAAGCGCGATGACGAGCCAGAGGACCGCCCAGCGCACTAGCCGGTTCATGCCCGGTTCGCCGTGCGCGCCAGCAGACGTTCCAGCGTTTCGCGCAGGCCGGGCCCGTAGTGCGGATCGGCCAGAGCGAACTCCACAAACGTGGCGAAGTAACTGCCGAAGTTCCCGATGTCGTAGCGCTTCTCGGCGGGCGGCAGCTTCAGCGCCAGCACCCGCCGGCCCTCCTCGCACATCAATTGAATGGCGTCGGTAAGCTGGATTTCCCCCCGCGAATCCGGCTGCACCCTGCGGATCATGTCGAAGATGAGAGGCGAAAAGACGTAGCGCCCGGCGATGGCCAGATTGCTCGGCGCCCGGCCCGGCGGTGGCTTCTCCACCAAATTCGCCACGCGGAACACGTCGCCCTCACCGTCGGCTGCCTCGATGATGCCGTAGCGGACGGTTTCTTCCGGCGGCACTTCCTCAACCGCCAGCACACAGCTTGCGTGCCGCTCCTGGAACAGCTCGGCCATGCGCGAGACGGACCTGGAGCCGGCGTTCAGACCGATGATGGAGTCGCCCAGGGCGACCACGAACGGCTCCTCGCCCGCGAAATGCTCGCCGCAGAGCACCGCGTCACCGAGGCCCTTTTGCAGTCGCTGCCGCGTGTAAAAAAACTTGGCGTCGAGCTCGACGGCGCTTAGCTCCTCGAGCAACTCCCGCTTGTTGGCCGCGGCCAGCAGACGCGCCAGTTCGGGATCGTGATCGAAGTGGTTTTCGATCGAGGTCTTCCCGCGTCCGGTCACGAACAGGATCTGCTCGATCCCGTTGGCTACCAGCTCCTCGGCCACATACTGGACGATGGGCTTTCGCGCCACCGGCAGCATTTCTTTGGGCTGGGACTTGGTGGCGGGCAACAGACGGGTCCCCAGGCCGGCAACGGGAACGATCGCGGAACGGATGAATTTCTGCATGACGCAAGGTCCTCACGGCCAGGGCATGGCAAGCGGCGCGCGAGTCGGGTCCAGCATGCGCACGCGCCGCGCGACGGGTTGGACCAACTCCAGCGCGCGCCGCAACGCGGCCGCGCCGGCTTCTTCCTGTTGCGGCTCTGCACCGGTGAGCCGCTCCATGATCACTTGCAACAAGCTCTTGCGGGGCGGGAAGAGCTTCAGACGCACTTCTTCCTTCTCGGGAATTCCGGCCGCCTGTTTGGCCAGCCGCAGCGCCGTGTCGAAACCGCCCAGTTCGTCAATCAGTCCCAGCGCTTTGGCGTCTTCGCCCGTCCAGATGCGCCCCTTGGCAATCTCGAGAACGCGCTGTTTGGGCAGGCGGCGGCCTTCGGCGACCTTGCTGGTGAAGTCGTCGTAGATGCGGTCGAGCCACGACTGGAAACGGGCCCATTGCGCCGGCGTGTAGTCCGAAGTTCCCGACCAGAAGGTCGCGTTGGCGCCTTCGTACACCTGGTCCCAGGTAATTCCGAGTTTTTGCCAGAAGCCGGTGGTGAGCATTTTGCCGCCGAGCACGCCGATCGAGCCGGTGATCGTGCCCGGCTGAGCGACGATCTTGTCGGCAGCCATGGCGACGAAGTAGCCGCCCGAGCCGGCCACGTTGCCCATGGAGGCGATGACGGGCTTGCCTGCCTTGCGCGCACGCACGGTTTCTTGCCAGATCGTGTCGGAGGCTACATAGGAGCCGCCCGGGCTGTCAATCCGGAACAGGATCGCTTTGACCTCTTTGTCCTTGACAGCCTCGCGGAAGGCCGCGGCCACGGTTTCCGAACCCATCACGAGTTCGCCGAACACCGGATCGAACCCGCTCTTGCCGCGCTGCACCCCGCCCACGCCGTAAATCAGCGCGATCGTCTGACCCCGGGTGTGGGGCCGGCCGGCTCGCTGCAAGTACTGCATCAAGGGAATGACTTTCGCTCCCTTGCCGGCGCGCTGCTTCACCTTGTCATAAACCTGCTCGCGGTAGGCCACTGCGTCCGCGAGTTTGGACTCGACCGCTTCGGGGCCGAGCAAGGGGCCGCGATCCACCAGGGCGCGCACCTGCTGCTCGCTCAGGCGGCGCCCTTCGGCGATGCCGCGGATCATTTGGGAAGCGAAGCTCTTCACCACGCGACCGGTGGCTTCCCGATGGGCGGGCGTGAACTTGCGCTCCGTGAAGATGTTCATCGCGTTCTTGTACTCATAGCGATGATCCAGACGAGGCGTGATTCCAAGCTTGTCCAGTGTCCCGCGCAGGAAGAAGGCCTCGGCCAGCACGCCCGTCAATCCCACGTCTCCCGAAGGCTGCAACCAGATTTCATCGAAAGCGGTGGCCAGATAGTAGGCGTTGCCGCCCGGCCCGAATTCGCCGAAAGTTTCCGCGAAGGCTACGGCGAATTTCTTGCGCTCGCGGAAGCGGCGGACGGCGTCGCGCAGCTCCTGCACTTGCGCCATACCGAGCGGCGCCGCGCCTACGCGTGCGATCAAGCCGGCCACGCGCCGGTCTTCGGAGGCGCGCGTCAAAGCGTCCAGCACGTCGCGCAGGCCGGGACGCTCGCCGAACAGGGCGCGGGCCACGGGATCGTCGGGAACGTACTCGGCCAGCGGGGTCTCGAAATTGGCTTCGAGCACGGCCGGTGACGGCACGCCGCCACGGGCGATTCGCGCGGCGAGCCCGGCCACCAGGCCGAGGGCGAACACGAGCACGGTCAAAGCGCCGACAACGGTGAGGAACCTGACGATGATGCGCTTCATTTTCGTTATCCTCGATGGTCGTGGGACCCGCTGCGGCGAGCGGCGCCTGCGAGCGGGACCGATCGGGCCTATTGTAAAACGTGCAACCTTACGGCTCCAGAATCACGCTTTCGGCGCCCGCATCGTGCGCCGGCTTGCGCCTGGACAAATTCCTGCACGCAGAGCTGCCGGAAACCAGCCGCGCCCGCATCCAGGAGTGGATCCGGGCCGGCCGCGTGCGCGTCAACGGGCGCACCAGCGAACCGGCCTATCGCCTGAAAGGCGGTGAGACCATCGAGGTCGAGCCGGCGGCCCCGCCCCCTTTGCGCGCCGAGCCGGAGCCCATCCCGCTCAACGTGCTCTACGAGGACGAGCACCTGATCGCAGTGGACAAGCCGGCGGGCATGGTGGTTCACGTGGGCGCGGGACGGCGCTCGGGCACGCTGGTGAACGCGTTGCTGGCCCGCTACGGTTCTCTTTCGGAATCGGGCGGCGAGCTGCGGCCGGGGATCGTGCACCGGCTGGATCGGCTGACCAGCGGCGTGATTCTGGTGGCGCGAAACGACCTTGCCCACCAGCGGCTGGCGGCGCAGTTTGCCGCCCGGCAGATCGAGAAGCTTTATCTGGCGCTGGTGCACCGGGAGCTGAAGACCGACCGCGGCGTGATCGAGGCGCTCATCGGGCGGGATCCGGTGCGCCGCACGCGAATGAGCGCGCGCGTCCGGCAAGGCCGCGCCGCAACGACCGAGTATCGCGTGCTGCGTCGTTTTCCGGGTTTCACGTACCTTGAAGTTCGCCCGCGCACCGGGCGTACGCACCAGATCCGCACCCACCTGGCGAGTATCGGCCACCCCGTGGTGGGCGATCCGGCTTACGGCGCGCCCCGTCGCATCGAAGGCATGCCGCCGCTGGATCGTTACTTCCTGCACGCGCACCGCATTGGCTTCGCGCATCCGGCCGGCGGCGAATGGCTCGCGATCGAATCGCCCTTGCCGGCAGAGCTGCGCGCCTGGCTCGACGAGCTGGAAGCGCGGAGCAGGTGAAGCCGGAACGGGCTCCGGCGCGGCATGGTTCGACCCAGCTCGAACCGTTTCGGCTATGATTCCCTTGGGCCCGGCGTTGTCGCCGGGATGACAGCCCGGCCAGCTATGACTTCCAAACGTTCACTCGCACGCGCCAATCGTCCCATCCACAGCGATACGTTCATCCACCCGTGGCCCGAGGCGGGCCTGGTCCTGTTCAACAGCCCGTACGATCCCCCGGCCAGCCTGCGGCTCGAAAATGGCCGCATCATCGAGCTGGACGGCAAGCCGGAACGCGAGTTCGACGCGCTGGATCGCTTCATCGCGCGTCACGCCATTGATTGCGAAGCCGCGCTGGAGGCCATGGCCCTGGAGCCGCGCGAGCTGGCGCGCATGCTGACCGATATCAACGTGCCGCGAACCAGGCTGGTGCGCCTGTGCGGGGGCCTGACGCCGGCGCGACTGATGCAGGTCGTGGCCGAGCTGAACGTGCCGGAGATGATGATCGCGCTGGCCAAAATGCGCACCCGGCGCACGCCCGCCAACCAGGCCCACGTCACCAATCGCAAGGAAAGCCCGGCGCTGCTGGCCGCCGACGCCGCCGAGGCGGCCGAACGCGGCTTCGCGGAACTGGAGACCACGGTGGGCGTTTCGCGCTACGCGCCCCTGAATGCGCTGGCCGTGCTCGTGGGCTCGCAGACGGGTCGCGGAACGGCGCTCACGCAATGCGCGGTGGAAGAGGCTCTGGGACTGCGGCTGGCGTTGCTGGGGCTGACGACTTACGCCGAGACGCTCTCGGTCTACGGCGACGAGGGGGCCTTTCGCGACGGCGACGACACCCCGTGGTCCAAAGCGTTCCTGGCCTCGGCCTACGCTTCGCGCGGCATCAAGGTGCGGTTCACCTCGGGCACCGGCTCGGAAGCGCTCATGGGCCATGCCGGGGGCAAGTCCATGATTTACCTGGAAGCCCGCTGCCTGCTGATCGTCAAGGGCGCAGGTTCGCAAGGCGTACAGAACGGCTCGATCAGTTGCATCGCGCTGCCGGAGTCGCTGCCCGGGGGCGTGCGCGCGGTGCTGGCGGAAAACCTGCTCGCGGCGATGCTGGATCTGGAAGTGGCCTCGGGCAACGACGCCATGGCCTCGGATTCCGACATCCGCAAGACCGCCAAGCTCATGCTGCAACTGCTGCCGGGAACGGACTTCATTTTCTCCGGCTACAGCGTGATGCCGCGCGAGGACAATCTCTTCGGCGGCGGCAACTTCGACGGTGAGGATCTGGACGACTACAACGTGATCCAGCGCGACATGCTGGTGGACGGCGGCCTGCGTCCCGTGCCGGAGGAAGAACTGCTCGCCGTCCGCCGCCGAGGGGCGCTGGCGCTGCAAGCCGTCTTCGACGAGCTCGGCCTGCCGCCCATCCGCGACGAGGAGGTCGAAGCCGCCGTCTACGCACGCTCGAGCGACGACATGCCGGATCGCGACGTGGTGGCCGACCTCGCAGCCGCGGAACGCTTCCTGCGCGAGGGACGCAACGGGGCCGACGTCATCCGCGCCCTTGCCCGTCGCGGCTTCCGCGACATCGCAGAGAAGATTCAGGCCGTACAAAAACTCCGCGTCTCCGGCGATTACCTGCAAACCTCGGCCATGCTGCTGCCCGGCTCGCGCGTCATCAGCGCCATCAATGATCCCAACGACTATCGCGGCCCGGGGACCGGTTACCGGCTCGATTCGGAGCGCCTGCGCGAGATCTGCGACTTGCCCTGGGCCGGGGATCCGCGAACCATTGGCCGGCCGGCGAGCGAGCAGCCCTGGCTGCGCCCGGCGGGTCCCGCACGTCGCGGCGAAGACCCGCGCGAGGTGGTCATCGCGGTAGGGCCCGCATTCGGCTCGGCCCTGGATGCGACGCTACGGGGCCTTCCGCACCGGGAAGTGCTTGCCGCGCTGATCCAGGGCATTCGCGATGAGGGATTGACGGCCCGGGTTGTCAAGGTCTATCGCAGCGCCGATCTGGGCGCCATCGGCTACACGGGCTCGCAGTTGAGCGGCTCCGGCATCGCCGTCGGCATTCAGTCCAAGGGAACCACGGTGATTCACCGCCGCGGCCTGGCGCCGCTGAACAACCTCGAACTCTTCCCGCAGGCGCCGAACCTGACGTTGGAAAGCTATCGTGCGATCGGTCGGAATGCAGCCCGCTATGCGAAAGGCGAGCCGACCCGGCCGGCGCCCGTCGTCATTGACAACATGGCGCGGCTGAAATACATCGTGCACACGACGATCTTGCACCGGCGCGAGATCGAACAAGTGCAGGCCGGACGCGACGCTGAGGAGGTGGTTTGGGATGAGTGAGCTGCTGTCCTATCCGCTGTCGGAGAATCACCCCGATCGGCTGCGTACGCCGTCCGGGCTACGATACGAAGACTTGACGCTGGAAGCGCTGACGGAGGGCCGCGCCGGCATGGAGGACCTGCGCGTGACCGCAGCAGCGCTCCGCATGCAAGCCGGGATCGCGCGCGCCGCAGGGCGGCGGCAACTGGCGGAGAATCTCGAACGCGCCGCCGAGCTCACCCAGGTTCCCGAGCAGGAGATCCTGGAAATTTACGAAGCCCTGCGCCCGGGGCGAGCCACGCGAGACCAGCTCGAGCAACTGGCGGCGAGGCTCGAACGCGACTATGGCGCCTTGCGAACTGCCGCCCTGATCCGCGAAGCGGCCGAGGCGACGCCAGAGACCCGCGCCGATCCGGACTAGCCGAAGGCCTCCCTGAGGATCCGGTAGCTCTTGGGCACTGCCGTCGCGGCTGGTTCTTTGCCCTCCATCTCCAGCGACACCCAGCCCGAGAAACCGGCCTTGCGCAGGATGGCGGCGATTCGTTTGTAATCCAGATCCAGCGTGTACCACTCGCCTCCGCCGTGATACGTCTTCGCCTGCACGATGATCGCGTGCGGGGCGAGCTTCTCGATCCCCGTGTAAGGATCGTCCGGGAAGTTGCCGGTATCGAGGTTGATGCCGAACCACGGCGAGCGGATGGCGCGATCAATGCGCAGAAGATTCTCCGGCTGCGTGGTCAGGCCCCAGTGGTTTTCCAGCGCCAGCATCACGCCGGCCTTCTCCGCAGCGGGCAAGCACGCCTCGATGCACTCGATGCACCACTTGAAGGCGTCTTCGTCCGTGTAGCCGGGCAGAGGCGGCTCGATGCCGCGAACCTTCATGAGCTCGTCGAAGGATTTGATGGTGCCCCAACGGCCGGAGTTGATCCGGATGCAAGGGATGCCGAGTCGTGCCGCCAGCTCGATGCAGTGTTCGGTATGCCGGATCGCCTTGCGGCGCTCTTCCTCGCTTGGCGAGACGAAATTCTGGTGGATGGAAAGCATGACCAGCGCCAGCGAGTTGCGAAACGCCAGGCGCTTGATCTCGTTGACGTACGCGGGCGATTCATCGCGCATCTGCCGGTGCAGGATTTCCACGCCGTCGAAACCGATGCGCGCCGCGTCCTCGATCACTTTTTCGATCGGGTAGCGTTCGCCGCGGAAATGCCAGTACGAGTACGTGGAAACGGCCAGACGGATGCGAGCCGGAGCCGCGGTCGCAGGAACCTGCGCCGCCACACTCCCGGCTGCCGAAACCAGGAGATCACGCCGGGTCAGCTCCATGCCTGGAAGATAGCACGGGCGGCCCCGGACGCGATAGCATGCTTGCCATGCGAGCACTCATCATCCCAGCCGGGGCGGCGACCGCCGCGGTGCTTCTTCTGTTGGGCCAAGGGGCGCCGCGTCGGGACGCCTGGCGCATTCTAGGGCCGGGAGGCGGTGGCGCCCAGTTCCTTCCCACCATCAGCCCACATGACAGCCGCCGCGTTTTGGTGGCGTGCGACATGACTGGCTCTTACATCACGCACGATGGCGGCGAGTCTTGGCGCATGTTCAACCTGCGCGGCACCACGCGCTTTTTCGTTTTCGATCCGGTCGCGCCGGACACGATCTACGCCTACGGCATTGGTCTGTGGCGCTCGACGGATGCGGGCGCCACCTGGTCGCTCGTGTTTCCCGATCCGGCCACCATTACCGGGATCCTGATGCCGGATGATCACGCCAGCGTGACCATTTACTCCTCCGGCCGCCCGGCGCCTCGCATGACGGCGCTGGCCGTGGACCCGTCCGATTCGCGCACGCTTTATGCGGCCATGGACGGCGCGCTCCACGTCTCGCAGGATTGGGGCGCAACGTGGTCGCGCATGGAGTCGCTGCCGGATGGCGCGCGGCAGATCTACGTGGATCCGGCTTCTCCTGCCGAGGACCGCACGATCTACGTCGTGGGCACGCGCACCGTCATGGTCCGCCAGAACGGCGAGTGGCGTCGCGGCCCGGCGCCGGAAGGCGTGGCCTCCTTTACTGACGCTTCGGCGGGTTTCCCCGGCGAGGGTCAACCGCTGGTGGTTTACGGACTGACGGCCTCGGCGTTGTGGATCTCGGAGGACGGCGGCACCAGTTGGCGGCAGACCGGCCTCAACGGCGCTCAACTGCGCGCCGTGGCCACCAGCCTCAACCATCCCGACAGGGTTTACCTTTCTTACAGCGGCTTGCGCGAGGGCGGCGCCACATGGTTCGGCGTGGCCCGGAGCGACGATCGCGGGCGCAACTGGGGCCTGGTCTGGAAAGAATCCAACCGCACGGCGGACAACATCCGCGAAGCGTGGCTGAGCGAGCGGTTCGGACCCGGCTGGGCAGGACCTCCGTTCAATCTGGGAGTCGCGCCGAATGATCCCGACGTCTGCTACGGGACGGACTACGGCCGCACCATGCGCACCACGGACGGCGGTAACACGTGGCAGGCCGTTTACTCGCGTCGCGCAAACGATGCCGGCTGGACCAGCACCGGCCTCGACGTGACCACCTGTTACGGCGTGCACTTCGATCCTTTCGACGCCCGCAGGATTTTCATCACTTATACCGACATCGGCCTTTTCCGCAGTGAGGACGGCGGGCGAAGCTGGCTCAGCTCAATTGACGGCGTGCCGCGGCGGTGGTGGAACACGACGTACTGGATCGAGTTCGATCCCGAGGTGCGCGGCAAGGTTTGGGGCGCCATGAGCCGGGTGCACGATCTGCCGCGGCCCAAGATGTGGCGGACGACGTCGCCTTCCACCTACGAGGGCGGCGTCTGTGTGAGCGAGGATGGCGGGCGGACGTGGCAGGCATCCAACGAAGGGATGGAGCCCTCAGCCGTCACGCACATCCTGCTCGATCCGGAAAGCCCGCCCGAGGCTCGCGTGCTGTATGCGGCGGCCTTCGGGCGCGGAGTGTACAAGTCGGTGGACGGAGGGCGAACGTGGACATTGAAGAATCAGGGAATCGAGGGCGCCGAGCCGTTCGCGTGGCGGCTGGTGCGGGATCGCGAGGGAACCCTCTATCTGATCGTCGCGCGACGGACCGAGGACGGCAGCTATAACAACCCGGGCGATGGCGCGCTGTATCGCTCGCGCGACGGCGCGGAAAACTGGACGCGCATCCGTTTGCCCGAAGGTGTGAACGGGCCCAACGGACTGGCGATAGACCCCGAAGATCCGCAGCGTCTCTATCTGGCGGCGTGGGGACGCCGGACTCCCTATGGCGCCCGCGATGGCGGCATCTTCCTTTCCACCGACGGCGGCTCGACGTGGCGTAACGTCCTTTCTGCGGACCAGCACATTTACGACGTCACGGTGGATCCGCGCAACGGCGTGCTGTATGCGGCCGGCTTCGAGTCCTCAGCGTGGCGCTCGGAGGATCGCGGCGAGACCTGGCAACGCATCCGCGGCTTCAACTTCAAGTGGGGTCACCGCGTGATCCCGGATCCGTCCGATCCCGAAAAAATCTACATCACGATCTTCGGCGGCAGCGTCTGGCACGGACCGGCGAAGGGGGATCCCGAAGCGCTAGAGGACATCCTCACGCGGGAGCTGTCGTTGCTGCGCCTGGGACGACGAAAGTGAGGGCCGGTGCAAGAACACGCTCAGGCGGCAAGGGTAAGCTGTATGATTTCTCGGCAAGCCAGCAGCCAGAAATGGGAGCGTCCCTCTTCGGCAAGAGCAGCCGAAGTTTTGCCGCGCGGGTGCCGGTCGCCGGCGCACTGCGCCAGTTTCCCCAGCTTTCGGGGATCAACACCATCAGCCCCTACGCCGCGCCGCTGGGCTTCTCGCATTACCACTCACTCCAGATTACACTGGACAGGCAATTGCGCAAGGGCTTGACCGTCTACGCCAACTATGTGTGGTCCAAGGTGCTCTCCAACACCGAGTCTTCCTTTTTGGGAGATAATGCCGGGCCGCTCGATTATTACAATCTGCGCCTGGAAAAAACGCCGGCCAGTTTCGATTTGCCCCACATGATCAAGGCTTACTTTCAGTGGGATATTCCGGTGGGCAAAGGGCGGGCGCTGGCGCTGCCGCATCGCGTGTTGGACGCCGTACTGGGCGGATGGTCGCTGTCCGGCATCCTGAACTATTACTCAGGAAGCCCGCTGGGCTTTGGAGGCGCCTCCAACCCCATGCCCAACGGATGGAACGGCGGCCAGCGACCGAATGTGGCTCCCGGGCCCATGAAGAACGCCTCTTTTGACGGCTCCCGCTTCAATTTCGCCGACATCGCGGCGCCGGAGAACACCTACGTGAACAAGGCGCTCTTCTCGGACCCGCCGCCTCTGACGCTGGGCAATGCCGCCGTCCGTTACGGTCGGATTCGCGGCTTCAGGACGCGCAACGAGGATTTCGGCCTGCTCAAGAACTTTCGCTTGCGGGAGCGCTGGCGTTACCAGATCCGGGCCGAGTTCCTCAACGCGTTCAATCGCCACACGCTGGGCGGCATCAACACAGACATCAAAAGCCCCTTGTTCGGGCAAGTGACCAGCGTTAGCGGTAACCGGACGGTGCAAGTAGGCATGAGGATGGATTTCTGATGAAAACGGCCACAAAACTCATGGTTGCGCTTGTAGCTGCGCTCAACGTGGCAGGGGCTGAAAACCCCCTGGCCGGGCTCCTGCGCCCCGACAATCTCGAGAAAGCGCAGATCGAACGCGTACAGGTTGCGCCGGGGCCCAAGCCGGACAGCGTGGTGCTGCGCTTCGCGCCGGGGGAAACGCCCGGGAGCCTCACAGTTCCTGTTCCGGAAACAGCCCGGGATTGGACGCGCTACAGTCTGTGCTTCGACTTTCTTTCCAATTCCACCATTCGCTGGGAGCTGCAAATCAGAAACCGGCAAGGCCAGGCATTTACTTACCGCGTGCAGCCTTTCGAGAACGTGCCTGTCAAGGCGGTCATCCCGAACGCCCTGTTGACGCGCGAGTACACCAACAATCGCCAGTTCCGGGGGTATTGGCTCTCGAACTGGGGCAATCACATTGACCTGCGAGAGGTCGAGTCGCTGGCGATCCGCATGGCGCCCAATCGCGAGGTCACGCTGCGGCTCGGTCCGTTCGCGCTCGTCACAGGTGAAGTCGCCGACGAGGTGCTTCTGACGCGCCCGGTGGTGGACGAGTTCGGCCAGTGGATCGCGGCCGAATGCCGGGCAAGGTGCACTCGCTGGAGGAGCTGAAACAAGCCTGGAGCCGAGAGGACGCCGAGCTGGAACGGCCGCCCAAATTTCCTTACTCGGCTCACGGCGGCTGGGCCGAGCGCAGGGAACGAGCAACCGGTTTCTTCCACACGGCGCGCATCGAGGGGCGCTGGTGGCTTGTGGATCCCGACGGGCATCTGTTCTGGTCGGCGGGGATGGATTGCGTGCGATATCGCGATCCTACACGGGTGAAAGGCCGCGAGATGCTTTTCGCCAGGCTGCCGCCGGGCGCCGGCGAAACGGCGGATTTCTACCAGGCGAACGTGCGTCTGCGGCACGGCGAAGAGCATTTCGCAGCGCGCTGGAAAGCGGCCCAAGTCCGTCGCCTCAAGGCTTGGGGCTTCAACACCATCGGCAACTGGTCGGACGCGGCCTTGTTCGAGCAACCGGCGATGCCCTTTGTGACCAACGTGCGCGTGGGGCACAGCCGTAAAAGCTGGCAGGCTTTCCCGGACGTGTACGCCCAGGAGTTCCAGCACAGCGCCGAAGAGGACGCCCGGACGCAGTGCGCTCGTTTCCGCGACGAGCCGCGGCTGATCGGCTACTTCATCGGCAACGAGCCGCGCTGGCCCTATCGCAACCTGATTGATTCGATCCTGCGCGACGCAGAGCCCTCGGCCACACAGGACTTCGTACGCCGCTTTCTGGCGGAAAAAGGTGACGACGCCGCGACGCGTGAGGAGTTGATGGAGACGTTGTCCCGCCGCTATTTTCAAGCTGTCTGCTCTGCTATCAGGAAGGCCGACCCTAACCACCTGATCCTGGGCCTTCGCTGGGCGGGCGCCGCGCCGGATCCGGTGTTGCGCGCCAACGACGTGTTCGATGTCGTCAGCATTAACATCTACCGCTTCGAGCCGCCGCCCGAGCTGGTTCAAAAGTTGGCCCGGCTCACCGGCCGGCCAGTGTTGATCGGCGAGTTTCACTTTGGAGCGGCCGAGCGCGGCTATGCGCCGTCGCTTGTCATGGTGCGCGACCAAACCGAGCGCGGCGTGGCCTATCAGTATTATCTCGAGCGGGCCGCCGCGCATCCGGACATCGTGGGAGTCCATTATTTCCAGATGGTGGATCAGCCGGTCACGGGCCGCTTCGACGGCGAGAATTACAACCTCGGCTTCGTCAATCAACAGGATTTGCCATATCGGGAGATGGTTGAGTTCGCGCGTTCGGCGCATGCCCGGATATATCCCATCCACGCCGGGGAACTGGCGCCTGCCGGCCGGAGGGCCCGGATACGCTAGCCGCCCCGTGGCGTCCCAATTTTTGGCGGTACGAACGGGGGCGACTTGCTCTCGCAATGCACCACTGGGTCGGCTCCTGAGGACAGGGTCTGCGGATGTGTCGGCGCCTGTTTGACCGCATGCCGGCGCACGAGGCGTGTTAGGGGTTTGTCCGTGAGCGAGAGGCAGAAAGGCTCCGTGAGGTCTCATATAAGTAAGAGAAGCGTTGCCGGCTCTCTCAGGCTCAATTTGCTGTGCTGAGCGGCTCCGGCGCTGGTTGCCGCCCGTGCACAGGAGTTCCGCGCAACGATCAGCGGGACCGTCGCGGATCCTCAAGGGGGCGTGGTCCCCAACGCGACAGTGGAAATCCGGAACCTCGACACCGACGTGGTTTCGACCTCCCGCACGAACGAGAGCGGCGTCTATGTCGCGCCCCTGTTGATTCCCGGCCGGTATAGCGTCTCCGCTACCGCACCCGGTTTCAAGAAAGCGGTGCGCGAGCCGGTCCGGCTTTACGTGGGCGCAAGGCTCCAGGTGGATCTGACGCTGGAGGTCGGCGCAACCACGGAAACGATCACAGTGACTGCGGAAGCCGAGTGGCTCGAGACCGCCACGGCCTCGCGAGGCCAGCTTGTGGATTCGGTCAAGGTGCGCGACCTGCCGCTGCTGGGCAGGAATCCGTTTTTGCTGGCGGCGACCACGCCGGGCGTTTACAGCGGCCTTTACACGGGCAAAGTGGCTTCTTACGGAAGGCCCTTCGACGGGGCGGCCGCTCAGATGTCCATGCAGGGAATCGGAGGGCGCTACGAAATCCTGTTGGATGGCGTGCACAACGCGCCGCCGGAGCGCGGCGGTCACACCTACGTCGGCTTCGTTCCGTCACCCGAGGCGGTGCAGGAATTCAGCGTTCAGACCAACATTTATGACGCGCAGTACGGTCGCACCTCGGGCGGCGTAATCAATCTGGCACTGAAAAGCGGAACCAACGAGCTGCACGGTTCGCTGTTCCATTACTTCCGGCACGACAAGCTCACGGCCAACCTGTTCGAGTCGAACTGGGCCGACCGGCCGCGCGCGGTGTACCGGTGGAATCAGCCCGGCGTGCAGTTGGACGGCCCGGTGTGGATTCCTCGCCTTTACGACGGGCGCAACCGGACATTCTTCATGTTCTCTTTTGAGGCCATCCGCAACAGCAACCCCAATCCCTTCGCAGGCACCGTGCCCACGGATCATCAAAGACTGGGTGACTTCTCACAGACTTTGCAGGCCAACGGCCAGCCGATCACGATTTATGATCCGTTGACCACTCGACAGGTCGGGGGTTCGTGGGTACGCGATCCGTGTCCGGGCAATGGCATCCCCGGCGCGCGCGTGGACCCCGTGGCCGCGAAGTTGGTTCCCTTCTGGCCTCGTGCCAACCAACCGGGCACGGTCACCGGGGCGTTCAACTACGTCAACAGCCCCAACGCGGACATTGACAGCTCTAACCAGTAGGCCGTACGGCTGGATCAGCAGATGACCGAAAACCACAAGCTGATGGGTCGGTTCGTTCGCAACGTGCGGACCCAGACCAAGGGCGCTGCGGGTTTCCCCTTCCCCGCCGGCCCGCCGGGAGATTTCGGCTACAAGCACTGGCGAAATAATTATGGCGCTGCGTTGACGTGGACGGCAGTGCTCAGCCCCGTGCTGGTCGTGGACAACCGCTACGGCTGGGTGCGGCATCCGTTCGGTTTGAAGCGCTACGGCGACGAGTACGACCCCTCCGCGCTGGGCTTTCCGAGCTGCCTGGTGGCGCAGCTTCCGCGTTTAACCTTCCCGGGCGTGGCGGTGACCGAATACGCCGCGCTGACCGCCGCCGAAAGCCAGTACACGACCACGGACTGGCACTCGGTCAGCACCACGGTGAACCGCGTGACCCGCGCTCACTCAATCGAGGCCGGCTTCGACCGACGGCGGGCTGACGCCTGCCAACCGCCTCGGCAACCCCTATCCGACCGGCATCATCCAGCCGCCCGGGCGATCGCTGGGGCTTGCCACGCTGCTGGGACAAAACATCAGCGCCGCCTGGTTCGGTCGCGAAGTGCCCAATGTCTGGCAATTCTCCTTCGGAATCCAGCACCAGTTGCCCTTTCGCATGTTGCTCGAGGTTTCCTATGTCGTGAACCGGTCGCGCGACTTCGGGACCGGCAAGAACATGAACTTCGTCCCCGCAGAGCTGCTGGCTTTGGGCTCGGACCTGCTCACCGCCGTCCCCAATCCGCTGGCGGGCCTGCTGCCGGGCAGCGCCTTCAACGGGCCCACGGTGCCCAGGCAACAACTCCTGCGCCCCTACCCGCACTTCGGCAGCGTGACGATCTCGCAGTGGCCGTACGGGCGCACTTCGTACAATTCGCTCCAGGCTTCGTTGGAGAAGCGGCTGAGCGCGGGCTTGCACTTCCGCACTTCCTACACCTGGTCGAAACCGATGAGCGCCAGCGGCTACCTGAACGAACAGGATCCGGTGGAAAAGCCGGCGCGAGCGCAGGCATCCGAACCCAACCATCTGTTGGTCGTCAGCGGCGGTTATGCCTTGCCCCTCTTCGGGCAGAGCCGAGGAGCCGTGGGGCACGTTCTGGGCGGCTGGCATGCGAACTTCATCGTGCGGGCAATGACGGGCACGCTGGTGAGCGCGCCGGCGGGCGCCTGGTCGTCGGGCGTGAACCCCAAGCTGCCAAAGCCCACCTTGCAGCGCTGGTTCAATACATGCACGGTGCTGACCACGTACGTGAGGCAGAACTGCGCCAACCCCACGGAACCGGTGGCGTGGATGCAGTAACCGCCTTTCACGCTGCGCACGCTGAGCAGCACGCTGCCGGGAATCCGGACCCGCGTGCCGGTGACGCTGGATTTCTCGCTCTTCAAGGATGTTCCGGTCTACGAACGGATGAAGCTGCAATTGCGTGCCGAGGCCTTCAACCTGGCCAACACGCCCGGCTTCGGGGCTCCCAACACGAGCTTGACCTCGGCCGCCTTCGGGCAGGTCACGCCGGCACAGGCCAACGATCCTCGCATCGTTCAGCTTGCCCTGCGGCTGATGTTTTGAGGGCGGGTTGGCCCGCTTCGCGCAGTCTCAGTGAATGATTTGCGCGCGGAAGACGTACAGGCGCGCGGCGGGGTCGCGATAGACGGCGGGAGTGGTCCCGGCCTTGCGCGCCAGCGCCTCGAAAAACTGGTCGGCATTCCAGTCACGCTCGCTGGCCACTTGCGGCAGCAGCAGTCCGTGGTGGATGCCGCAATGCAACACCGCGCCGTGCTCGTTGACTCGGAATGCAGAGCGATCCGGGATGCGCTTGAAGGGTGAGAGTACCGAGATTTCGACGTCCAGTCCGGTCTCCTCCCGTCCGACGGGGGGAAATCGGGTATCGTCGAGCGCCGCGGCCAGGGTCATTTCCGGCACAGTGCGGGCCAGCGGCTCCAGGGCGGCGCGACGGCCGACGCAGCCGCGCAGTTGCCCGTCCTTGTGGAGGGTCACGAAGGCTGCCGCGCGCCGATGCAACGCCGGCGTGCCGCCTTCCGGCAGGATAGGCCGGCGCTCGCCGGTTTGCTGGTAATGCGCCAGGGTCCGCCGTGCGCTCTCGAGCAGGGCCGCCTGGTCTTCGGGGCCCACATAAAAAGCCGAGTACGGGAAATAGCCGAGCGCCGCGTAACTCACCGAGTGCCGAAAATCGCCTGTAATTTCGCCCGAAGTCTGATAATCCAGCGTCTCCTGAAAGATCTCCTCGCCTGTTTCCAGCAGCCGCAGGGTGGCGAGCAGCAAGCTGACGGGCTCATACCCGCAGAGAGTGGCGCCGGTGGTGCGCAGGGTTTCCAGAAACAGCTCAGGGCGCAAGCTTCCCGCGGCTTCCATCAGGCTTTCGTCCAGATCGCGCAACCGCTCCGCCACCCAGGCGTCGGCGGGGAACGGCTCGTAGTGGAACGACTTGCCGTAATGGGTGAAGTCGGAGCTGGCCAGCAGGACGGTACGTGCATCCATCACATCGGCGAGCGCGCGGGCAGCTTGTTCGCGCACAGCCGGATCCACGTGCCCGACATACACAGGCAACAGCAAGGCAGCGGGGGCCACCCGATTCAGAAAAGGCAACTGGATCTCGATGGAGTGGTCGCAAAGGCTGGGTTCGGGCAGGAAACCGAACTCCGGCCGCGTGACCAGTTCCGCGGCGAGTTGGCGATCCAGCACAATCTCGCCCAGCGGCGTGCGAAGCGAGTCAATGCGCGGGATCCACAGCCCCGGAGGCGCGCCGCGGTGGCAGAATCCCAGCAACACGATGCGACGCGGCGCCATCGCTTCGAGATGGCGGTAGACAGCAGCGGCTGCGACCCCCGAGTACACGATGCCGGCGTGGGGGACGACAAAGGCCAGCGCGCGCGGCATCAGATAGGGGCCGGTCCGCTGCCGGGAATCGGCAAAGACGCGCTCCAGCAGATCACGCAGCTCCGAGGGGTCGTCGGGATACCAGGATCCCGCGTAAGGGGAATCGTGGGAGACAGCCGCGGGCATGGCCGAGCCTCCTGGCGAACCGGCGTTGGGCCGGCAGGCCTTCTTTACGTGTATTGTAATGCGCTTCGCCCCTCAAGACCAGTGCTTTTGTCGCAGCACAATCGTAACGCCTCCGTGAACGGCGGGTGACGCCGGTGCTGTACACTGAGTGAGTCGAGGGGGAAACCTGGCTGGCCTCGTCGCAGCTCGAAGGATCCCCCGACCCAGGGGAGGCAACTGGTCAATGACAAGCAGGCGTAGTTTCCGGTGGAAAATGTATGCGCCGGTTCTGGGCGGCGCGTTCTTGCTGTTCCTTCAGGGCGGCGCATTCAGTTTTCAGCAGTCCGCGGCGCCGCCTTTTGCTCCCGGTCCTAATCCCGACCGGGTGATCCTGACATGGTCGGGCGATCCCGCGACCACCATGTCCGTGACCTGGCGAACCGACACCAGCGTGAACCAGGCCTTCGCCGAAATCGTCGAAGCCGATGACGGGCCGGATCTGGAAAAGAGAGCGCGGCGGCTCGAGGCCGTCACCGAGCGGTACGAGACCAAGGCCGGAGCGGCGCACAGTCACACGGTCACTTTCACGGGCCTGCGGCCCGGGGGAGTCTACGCGTATCGGGTGGGCGCGGGCAGGCACTGGAGCGAATGGAACCAGTTCCGCACGGCCGGTCCGCCGGGTGAGCCGCTCACGTTCCTGTATCTGGGTGACGTGCAAAACGAAATTTACTCGCTTTGGTCGCGCGTGATTCGCCGGGCCTTCGCCACTGCCCCCGACGCCCGCTTCATTGTCTATGCGGGCGATCTGATCAACAACAACGACCGCGACGAGCAGTGGGGCGAGTTCCACGCAGGCGCCGGTTTCATCCATCGCATGGTGCCGGTGCTGGCTACCCCGGGCAATCACGAGTACGACGACGATCGGCGTATCACGCCGAACTGGCGGCCGCAATTCAACTTTCCGCTGAACGGTCCGGCCGGGCTGGAGGAGACTTGTTACTACCTGGATATCCAGGGCATGCGGCTGATCGCGCTCAATTCCGTGATCCAACGCAAGGAGCAGGCCGAATGGCTGGAAAAGATCCTGGCCGGCAACACGAACCGCTGGACGGTGGCCGTGTTTCATCACCCCATTTACTCCAGCGCACGCGGTCGCGACAACAAGACGCTGCGTGAGTTGTGGCAGCCGATATTCGACAAATACGGCGTGGATCTGGTTCTGCAAGGCCACGACCACACCTACGCGCGTATCGGGCCGCGACGCGCTTCAGGCGCCGCGGGCGACGCAGGCGGCACGGTGTACGTGGGGTCGGTCAGCGGAGCCAAGATGTACGCCCTCGATCGTCACGACTTCGATCGTGTCGCGGAAGACACGCAATTGTTCCAGGTGATCCGCATCGAGGGTGACCGGCTCCGATTCGAGGCGCGCACCGCGCAGGGCACGCTGTACGATGCTTTCGAGCTGCGCAAGCGCGCCGATGGCAAGAAGGAATTCCACTCACAGACGCCGAAGACCGCGCCGCGCCTGCGCAAGGCCGCCTAGCGCCGGACGAACTCTCGCCGCCGGTTGGAGCCGGCCGGGACCGGGCGGTGATTTGTAAACTAGACGTGATCCATCCAGGAGGAATTATGCGCACAGGTTCGCTGCCGCGTCGTCAGTTCATGGCTCTGACGCTGGCCACACCCCTCGCCGCCCAGCAGCGCGTGCGCGTGGCCATCGCCGGTACAGGCCACCGCGCCACCAGCGCCTGGGGCCGCGAGCTGCTGGAGGAACTCGGCCACCGAGTGCAAATTGCCGGCCTGTTCGATACCAACCGCAAACGCATGGAAGTGGCCCAGCGGCTGATCGGCGTTCAGGCCCCCATGTACACGGACTTTGACCGTATGGTCCGGGAGACCAAACCCGACTACGTCATAGTCACCACCACGGACGGGACCCACCACCAGTACATCATCCGCGCCATGGAACTCGGGGTGGACGTGATCACCGAGAAACCCATGACCACGGACGAGGTCAAGTGCCAGGCCATTCTGGACGCCGAAAAGAAGACCGGGCGCAAGGTGATCGTGACGTTCAATTACCGTTACTCCAACACGGCGCAGAAGATCAAAGAACTGCTCATGGCCGACACCATCGGCCCGGTGACCTCGGTCGATTTCCACTGGTATCTGGACGTCTACCACGGCGCCGATTACTTCCGTCGCTGGCATGCTTACCGGGCTCATTCGGGCACTTTGTTCGTGCACAAGGCGACCCATCACTTCGATCTCATCAACTGGTACCTGGACGCCGATCCGGCGGTCGTCACCGCCTTCGGGGATTTGCGCAAGTACGGGCGCAACGGCCCGTTCCGCGGCAAAAACTGCCGCAACTGCGCGCATAAGGACCGCTGCGAGTTTTATTGGGACATCACGCGCAACCAGCGGCTGACGCAGCTTTACGCCGAGTGCGAGTCCGAGGACGGTTACTACCGTGACGCCTGCGTCTTTCGCGAAGACATAGACATCTTCGACACGATGGTAGCGCAGGTCCGTTACTCCACCGGGGCGCTCATGAGTTACTCACTTAACGCCTTCATGCCTTATGAAGGTTATCACCTGGCGTTCAACGGCATGAACGGGCGGATCGAGGTGCGAGTGTACGAACGGCAGCCCTGGGAGGTGCCGCGGCAGGACGAGATCCGGGTCACCCGGAACTTCGGAAAATCCGAGGTGCTCGTGATCCCGCACGCCAAAGGGGGACATTTCGGCGCCGACCCGAGGCTCCGGGCCATGATTTTCGATCCCTCGATGCCGGATCCGCTCAAGCAGCGGGCCGGCTCGCGCGCCGGGGCGATGTCGCTGCTGACCGGGGTGGCTGCGGTGCGCAGCGCGGACTCCGGCGGGCAGCCGGTGCGGATCGCCAGTCTGATCCGCCTGTAAAACGGCTGCCGGGATCGCCCGGTCGTAGGAGCGAATTGCGCGAGATCACTCGCTTTCCGAACCCGCGCCTGCGGCCTCCTCGGCCGCGGCGGGGCCGGCTGCTTCCGCTTCCTGAATCACGCGCTGCGCTTCCTCGAGCCGCACTCGCGGCACGCGCACCTGATAGGGAAGGCTGGGAATGGGGCCGGGGCTGACCAGCAGGGCGGGTACCCCGGCCGCCTCGAGCAGGCTGAGCACCGCCGAGGCTTGCATTTCGGCATTGTGCGCGTCGGAGCTGAAGACCGTCACCAGGTCGAGCTCGTGCGAGGTATCGAGCGAGGGCTCGATGAATTCGCGGTGGGAGGCAATGACCTGCTCGGCCTGCTCCGCTTGATCGGCAGGAACCCGGACTTCGTAGGTGCCGCTGGCCACGCCGCGCTCGGCAGGGGAATGTACCTCGGCTGTGAGCCCGGCGTCCCGCAACAGTTCGCATACTTCGATCGCCTGATCGCGCCCGCCGGGATCCACGCCCCGGAATACGGTCAACCAATCCATGTCTCCAGCTTATCGCGCTGCGCGGTTCGGCGCAGCACGGTCTGGGTTAAAGTAGAGAGTGCTATGGCGAGCAAGAGAATCCTGATGCTGGTTGGCGATTACGTCGAAGACTACGAAGCAATGGTCCCGTTCCAGGCTTTGCAGATGGCGGGCCACACCGTTCACGCCGTCTGCCCGGGCAAGAAGGCGGACGAGAAGGTCCGCACGGCCGTGCACGACTTCGAAGGGGATCAGACCTACAGCGAGAAACCCGGCCACAACTTCGCGCTGAATGCGACGTTCGACGAAATTCGCGTTGAATCCTATGACGCCCTGGTCATTCCCGGCGGCCGGGCGCCCGAGTACCTGCGCCTGAATCCGCGCGTGCTGGAAATCGTCCGGCACTTCGCCCAGGCGGGCAAGCCGATCGCGGCCATCTGCCACGGAATTCAAATCCTGACTGCGGCGGGCGTGCTGGAAGGGCGCAGCGTCACCGCGTACCCCGCCGTGGCCCCCGAAGTGCAACGCGCCGGAGCGACTTGGGTAGATTGTGCGGTGGATCAAGCCTGCCTGGATCGCAATCTGGTGACGGCGCCGGCCTGGCCGGCCCAGCCCCAATGGCTGGCCAGATTCCTCCAGGTCCTGGGGACGAGGATCGAACCGTAGGCTCTCAGGCGGTTGCGCTTCTGAAGCTGCGGTACTGAAGCCAGGCTCCGCCCGCGGCCAGCAGCGAAGCCAGCGTCAGCAGGAGCGCCCAGTTCAACGAGTAGGGCCCGCGCACGTAGTGTACCCATCCAAAGAAGAAACCGCGCAACAGAACCAGAAAGATCAGAACCGACCACCCCAGGAAAAACACCGCAGCCCGGTCTCGCGTGGCCAGCCACACCGCGGTCATTCCGACCAGGCCGCCGACGAACAGCGTCCAACGCAGCGGTTCATCTCTCCAGGGCAGCAGGACCAAGTCCAGAGCGTGCGCGCCGCTCAGCCACGAGACCAGAGCCATCACCACCATGACCAAAGAAAGGACACCATGAAACAAGTAACTGTAGAGGCGCATCACAGCAGCGAGAACAGCCAAGGCGACAACCTCCGGAGCGTAAAGGCAACATTGTAACGCAGGCTCGAACCCAGCCGCTTCGCTGCCTGGCGCGGTCCGGCCCGCTCTCCGGCCGAACCACGATCAACGCGCGGTGCGGGCCATGGGGCCGGTCCGCGACTTCGCGATGGCAGGGGTCTCCGACTCCTGTTCGGGCAAAGGCTCCTCCGGCCGGAGGTACAGACGGGTCAAACCTTCCCTCAGAATTTCAAACGCGGACTGGGGATCGTCGGCGTACTGGAACAGGTCCAAATCCGAGGGACTGATCATGCCGTAGCGCACCAGCGCGTCGAAATTGACGATCTCCTTCCAGTAGGCCGAGCTGTACAGCACGATGACGATTCGCTTGGCCAGTTTCTGGGTCTGCGCGAGGGTGAGCAGTTCGAAGAGCTCGTCCATGGTGCCGAAGCCGCCGGGAAAGACCACCAGCGCCTTGGCCATATAGGCGAACCAGAACTTGCGCATGAAAAAGTAGTGGAATTCGAAACAAAGCTCGGGCGTGATGTAAGGGTTGGGGAGCTGTTCGAACGGCAGGCCGATATTCAAACCGATGCTTTTGCCGCCCGCCTCCCAGGCGCCCCGGTTGGCCGCCTCCATGATCCCGGGACCGCCGCCCGTGCAGATCACGAAGCGCCGGCTGGAATTCTCCAGCGACTCGGACCACTCGGTCAGCAAGCGCGCCAGTTGCCGCGCCTGCTGGTAGTAATGGCCCAGCGGTCCGTCCTCCTGGACTCGCGCGGATCCGAAAAAAACGATGGTGTCGCGAATCTTCTCCCGCCGGAAGTGCGAGTAGGGTTCCAGGTATTCGGAAAGGATCCGCAAAGGACGCGCGTCCGCACTGTCCAGAAATTCCTCGTTCTTGTAAGCAACCTTGTGATCGCAAGGCTGATGCAATCGCGCCATCTCTCACCGTTCCTGTGAAGTCGCCTGGGTGTCCCCAGCGGCGATCCTGCGTTCGAGCTCTTCGAGCCTCATCTTCAATTCTCGCATTGTCTTGAGCATTTCCGGAAGTTTGGGAAAGGCCGTGACGGCGCGCCGCCACTGGGCCGCATCGAAGGCGGGAGAGCCGGCGACGGTGGCGCCCGCAGCCACGTCGCCGCCTACGCCGGCCTGAGCATACACCACGGCCCCCTGGTGGATCGTCAGATGACCCGCTGCGCCGGCCTGTCCCGCCAGCAGGACGTTCCGCTCGAGCACGGTGCTGCCCGCCAGCCCGACCTGAGCGCAGAGGATGCAATTTTCCCCGACCACACAGGCGTGGCCGACCTGCACCAGGCTGTCAATCTTGGCGCCGCGCTTGACGCGCGTCTCGCCCACCGTCGCGCGGTCAATCGAGCACAGTGACTGGATCTCGACATCGTCCTCGATGACCGTGATTCCCGACTGCACGATCTTGTAATGCGACCCGTCGGAGCGGCGCGCAAAACCGAATCCGTCACCGCCCACGACGACGCCGTTGCCCAGGGTGACGCGGTGGCCGATCCGGCAGAACTCGCGCACCACAGCGTGCGAGTGAGCGCAGAAGTCGTCGCCGATCCGGGCGCCCTGGTAAATCACCACGTGCGGATAGATACGCGCGTTGCGTCCGATGACCACGTCCTCGCCGATGACGGCGAACGGACCGACGTACGCGTCTTCTCCGATGCGCGCCGAGGGTGCGATCGAGGCCCAGGGATGAATTCCGGGCGCCGGCCTGGGCGGCTGGTAGAACAATTCGAGTGCCCGGGCGAAGTCCAGGTAAGGATTCGACGACACCAGGCTGGCGATGGGATGATCACGGACCGGTTGCGACACCAGGATGGCGGCCGCGCGCGTGTGACGCACCTTGGGCGCGTATTTCGGATTGGCGAGGAAGGTCAACTCCGTGGGCCCGGCCTGCTCGATGCCGGCCACTCCCGTGATCTCGATGTCGCCCTCCCCCACGAGTTCGCAACCCAAATACTCGGCAATTTCGCGAAGTTTCATCAGGCACTCCCAATTGTCAACGGGCGCGGCCGCCGCCAGCGGCGGGCCGCACTCTGCTGACAGGGTACACTTGAATTGATGCGGATCGCCATCGGCGTCTTCTTCCTCGCGCCGGCGTTGTCGGCCTGGCAAGCCGGCGGGCCGAGCGAGATCCAGAAGGCGATCGAGGAGTTCAAGACCCAGACCCGCCTGCTCGGCTTGCGGTCGGAGAGCGCCCGGCAGCGGAGCGCGCCGGGACGGGCAAGGTGGCACGGGCGGGTGTTCGAGAATCTGCGCAACGACGCCCTGGACGCCATTCCCCACGAGGTGCGCCAGCGCGGCGGAACCAAGTCCATGCTGCGCCGGAACCAGTTCGGCTTCAACCTCGCCGGACCGGTGGTCGTGCCTGGCATCTACGACGGCGCGCGCCGCACTTACTTCTCGGTTTCCTACGAGGGGATGCGAGAGCGCATTCAACGCTCCTATCTGCGCACCATCCCCACCATGCCGGAACGCAGTGGGGACTGGTCGGAAACCGTGGACCAGGCGGGCAATCCGCTGCCCATCTACGACCCGTTGAGCACGCGCCTCAATTTCGCCTACGATCCCGCTCTGCCTGTGAACCGGGACAATCTGGAGTATCTGCGCGACCCCTTCCCCAGCAACCGGATCCCTTCCGCGCGGCTGGACCCGGTGGCGCAGCGTGCCCTGAAGTATTACCCCGCGCCCAATGCCGCCGTGGGCCCGTTCTTTCGCAACAACTACTTCATCCATACTCCGGAGACGAACACGGCCGACGGGTGGATCGGCAAGTTCGATCACTCGCTGGCCGAGAGTCACCGCCTCAGCCTGAACTGGTCGCTTTCCAATGGATTTCAGGGGCCGGCGCCGTGGTTCCCCACGCCTGCCAATCCCGGGGCGCCGGAGCGCGATTTCCGGAATCGGCGCGGCTCGTTCGAGCATGTCTATACCATCTCCCCGCGCAGCGTGAACACGCTGAGCTTCGGAGCGTCTTCGGACACGTCCGCCAGCGGCGCGAGCAACCGGCGCGAATTTGCCCGCGACCTCGGGCTGGAAGGCGTCGAGGGACAAGGATTTCCCTACTTCCGTCTCCAACCCTACCTGTCGCTGGGACGGCCTTACCCGATTTCACGGGTGGTGCGCAACGGGTATCAGTGGTCCGAGGGATTTTCCACCAAGCAAGGCCGGCACAACCTGCGGATTGCCGCCAATTACCGTGTATCCCAAGTGAACACTTACTATCCGCAGTATCCTGCCGGCACGTTCCGCTTCGGGTCCGGGCTGACCAGCCTGCCCGGCATCGTCAATACCGGTCACGCCTTTGCCAGTTTCTTGCTGGGCCTGGCGGAATACGCCGAGCTCAGCATCGTGGGCTCGCCCTCTTACTTCCGCTCCACCGCCGCGAACGCGACCCTGCGGCATTCCTGGGAGGCCTCCGGCCGCCTCACTCTGCACTGGGGCATCAATCTGGATGTGCAGACCCCCCGGGTGGAAAAATACGACCGGCAGTCTACCGTGGATCTTGACGTCGTCAATCCGGTGAACGGGCGCAAAGGCGCGTTGATCGTGGCCGCGCGGGACGGCAACGGGCGCGCGTTTCAGCCCGTGCGCGCAAAAGTGGAGCCCGGCGCCGGCCTGGCCTGGACGCCCCTGGGTCATACCAAAACCGTCATCCGGGCCGGCTTCTCGCGAGGTTACGGCGCCATTCCCATTTACTCCGTCCAGTGGGGCACGCAAGGTTTCAACGGCACGCCCACCTATATCGCGCCGAACGTGCAACTGGAGCCGGCCTTGCGCCTGGCGGACGGCGTGCCCCCGCCGACCCGTCCCGTTCCCGACCTGCGCCCCGAAGCGGCCAACGACACCATCGCCGATCTGGTGGATCGCAGCTCGCGGCAGCCCGTCTACCAATCGGCTTCGCTCAGCCTGGAACACGAAGCGCCGGGAGCCGTCGTGGTCACCATCGGCGCGGCCTACTCCGGCGGGCGGGACCTGCTGGTGGGCAACTGGGCGGCCAACCCCAACGCCATTCATCCGGACGCCTTGCGCTTCCGGGATCAACTCAACGACGAGCCATTCAATCGCAGCCTGAGGCCCTATCCGCAATACAAGGGCTTCGACGTGTTCAGCTCGTGGCCATTGGGAAGATATCACCGGGACGCAGGATTTATCCGGGTCGAAAAAAGAGCTTCCCACGGGCTTACTTTGAGCTTCTATTACGAAGTATCCAAGCAACTCGACGATTACTCCGGACCCTACGGACGGCAGGACCATTTTAACCGGCGCAACGAATGGTCGCTGACCGCTTACAATCGTCCGCATACCATCTCTTTCAGTTGCAGCTATGATCTGCCGCTCGGAACCAACAAGCCATTGCTTGCCTTCCCGGACTGGCGGCGGCATCTCAGCGACGGCTGGTCGGTCAGCGTCATTTCGACTTATTCCGGCGGCGAACCCATCGCCTTGCGGCCCCAATTCAACAATACCGGTGGCGTGCTGGACACCTTGAACGTGGACGTGGTTCCGGGCGTCAACCCCCGGGTTGCCCGCCCCGGGCCCGAACTCTGGTTCAACCCGCGGGCTTTCGTGCAGCCCCGCGATTTCAGTTTGGGCAACGCCTCGCGAACGCACCCGTTCCTGCGGAACCCGTCCAGCCAGAATCACGATCTCGCGCTCACCAAGCGCTTCGCCGTCGGGCGCGACCGCACGCTGGAGTTCACGGCCACCGGGCTGAATTTCATCAATCACGCCAACTGGGAAGACCCCGATACCGTAATCGGTCCCGCCGGCGCTCCCAACGTGAACGCCGGGCGCATCATCGGCTCCCGCGGGGGGCGGATCATCCAGTTGGGGTTGAGGTACAGCTTCTGATGCGACGCGCGATTCTGCCCGCCTTGTTGGCCTTGGGGCTGGCCCAGGCAGACACGCCCCGGGTCTTCCGCGTGCCGGTCTGGCTCGAAGCGCGAAACGGCGTTGGGCCGGCGTTGTCGGCGCGGTCGCTCAAGGCGTCCGCCGGAGACCGTCCGGGGCGCGTCATTCGAGTCATGGGTCCTTCCGAGGAACTGCTCCTGGTGCTGGCCCTGGACCTGACCGAGGATCTCAGCCTGGTGGAGCTGGCCAAGGAAGCGCTGGCGGCGGAGATTGCCAGGCTGCCGGAGAACGTGTATGTGGCCGTGCTGCGCGCCCAGGACGGACTGAGAGCGCTCGCCGATCCCACCAATGAGCGCGAGCCTGTGCTGCGCCTCATCCGCGAGCTGCCCGTGGCCGGCAAAGCCGGGCTGCTCGAAAGCCTGCCCATCGCCCTGCGACTCACCGACTCGATCCTGGCCAAGAGCGCCGTACGCGTGGCCTTGCTGTACGTTACGGACTCCAGCATTTACAATTACCGCGACGACTATATCAATCCCGTGGTCAATTACAGCGATCAACACGATCTGAGCCGGCGTTTTCCCGAGGGTCTCATCAAAGAAAAGATCGCCCGCCTGGACCGGCAGATCGCGGGCTTTCAAACCCCCCTTTCCATCGTGCACCTGAATTACCGCAGCGACCGTCTCAGCGAAGCCTACCAGACGGGCCTGATGCAACTGGCTTCGGCGCTGGGCGGGGAAAGCCGAATCTGCCGCAGCCGCCAGGAAATCCCGGAGGCCATCGCCGCCGCCCTGGCGCGCGTGATCCGCATGCATCGCGTGGACATCGAAGCGCCCGTGCGGGGCGGAAATCTCATCCAACTCCAGTTGGACAGCGAGCTTGGGCCGCTTTCCTACCGGAACCGTTTCGCATTGCCGAGGTGAGGTCATGAGCCGCAACCTCCGTTCCTCCCGAATCTGGGCGGCCGCGTTGCTGTTGTCCTGGCTGGCCGTCGTGGCGCTCGTCGCGATTCTCGTGGGGCAGTCGCGCCGGCACGGCGACTGCGCGGCGCGCCTGGCTGCCGTGGAAACCGAAAAGCAAAAGCTGGCGGCGGAGCGGGAAGCGGTCACGCGGGAGAACGAGGCATTACGGGCGCGCCTGATCGAACTGGGCGAGCAGCCGCCGCCGGCGCCGCCCGCCGGGGCCAGCCCCCTGCCCGTATCCAACCTGGAACAAGCCCGCCTGCTGGTCAAAGTGCAAGATGAGCTGGCAAGCGCCCAACGCGCCCTGGCCGAAGCCGAAGCGCGATGGCACGAGCTGGAGGACAAAGCGGCCAAAGCGCAGGAGGAGAACAAGGTCCTTCAGGCGGCGCTCGACGAGTCCAGGGAGAAGCTGGCCAGCCAATCGCGTGTGCTGGAAGCCTTGCAAGCCGAACTCAAGAGCAGCAGCGACCGACTGGTGCAACTGGAGACGACCAACCTGCTGTTGCACAAGCAGAATCGCCAGGCAGCCGACGAAAGCGCGCGGGTGCGGAGCCTGCTGGGGCAACTGGAAGAAATCAACCGGCGTCGCGAAAATACGCTGGGCAACATCTTGCGCCGCTATCGCGAATTGACCGACCAGTTGCGCGGCCTGACCGTGCGGCCGGACCGGGCCCCCGAGGGCCCGGGGGCCGAGATGCCGGAATTGTCGCGCTTGCAAACTGCGCTGGCTTCCACCGAGGACGAGTTGCGCCAGCTCAGCAACCTGAACGCCCAGGCGGCTCGCTTGCAGCGTCAGCTCACCGGTCGCTGACAGGGCCGGACGGGGCGACCTCCGCCACCAGAGTGACGGAGGCGCGCACCTCGATGGTTCCAGCCTCGATCGGGGTTGCGGAAGGCGCCGCGACTTCGGCGGCCCGCGCCAGCGCGATCTCGTGCATGGGCCGGAACCCGGGCGCCTGCGTTTGCTCGATCCAGATCACGCGCAGGATTTTCATGCCGGCGGCCGCCGCCATGGCTTCGGCGTTGGCTCGCGCCTTCTGCGTGGCCTGCCGGAGGGCCTCCAGGCGCACGGTGTCTTCGTTGCGCAACAGGAATCGCAGGCTATGAATCGTGTTGGCCCCGGCCTGGGTCGCGGCGTCAATGAGCGAGCCCAGCTCCTCCAGGTCGCGGCTCTCGATTAGCAGGATGTTCGTGGCGGTGTAAGAGACGATCTCCGGCTTGCCCCCCTCGCGCGGGTAGCGGTAATTGGGAACCAGCGAGTAAGCAGCGGTTCGAATCTCGGCTCTCTGGCCGAGTATCTTGCGCAGGCGGGACAGAACCCCGTCCAACTGGGCGGCGTTCTGCATGGCCGCCGCCTGGGCCGTGGCGGCCTGGCTGCTCACGCCCACCTCGATTTGCGCCTGATCAGGTCGTGCGCGGATCACCGCTTCCGCCGAGGCGCGGATCTGCGGCCTCGGCGGAGCACTTTCCTGAGCCCGGCCTGCAAGCGCTACCGTCAGCAACAACAAAGCGGGCTTCATCGCTCTTATCTTGACACGGAATCGGCCGCAGCGTGCGCTAAAATCACAAGCATGCTGCGGGTGCTTTGTGTCTTGCTTCCGGCCGGCGTTCTGCTCGCGAGCCCGGATGCCGACCTGATTCTTTACAACGGCAGGATCGTCACCGTGGATTCGCAGTTCTCGATCCGGCAGGCAGTCGCGATCAAGAACGGCCGCATCACGGCGGTGGGCGATAATGAGGCAATCCTGAAGGCGGAACGCGGTCCGTCGACGCGCGTCATGGATTTGCACGGGCGCACCGTCGTGCCGGGACTGATTGACAGTCACCTGCATCCTTTGGAGGCCGGCCTGAGCGAATTCCGCGAGCCCCTGCCGCCGCTGGACAGTTACGCCGCCATCCAGAATTACATCCGCGCCCAGGCTCGCAAGACGCCCAAGGGAGAATGGATCATCGTACCCCGCACCTTTCCCACCCGGCTGAAGGAATTGCGCATGCCGACGCGCGAGGTGCTGGACGTGGCCACCGAGCATCCGGTCCTGTTCGACGCCAGTTACGTCGTCGTAGTCAACAGGCTGGCGCTGAAACTGAGCGGCATCACGCGGGACACGCCCAATCCGCCGCACGGCGAAATCGTAAAGGACAGGAACGGTGAACCCAACGGTATCTTGCGCAACGCGCAGTCTCTGCTGAAAGGCGTCAGGCCCGCTGCGGCCTTCACCGAGCAGGAGAAACTCGCCGCCCTGGAGCGAATGTTACGCATGTATCGCGAAGCCGGCATCACCACGATCGGCGAGGGCGGCGCCACACCGGAAGAAATCTCGCTCTACCAGCGCCTCGAAGCCGAGCGACGCTTGCCCGTGCGGGTGGTGATGACGTGGTGGGTCAACATCGCGCGGCCCGCGGAGGAGATCATCGCCGAGATTCGCTCCCGCCCCTGGCGGACCAACCTGGGCGACGATTGGCTGAAGTTCGGCGCCTTCAAGGTCAATTTCGACGGGGGCATGACCATCGGCACGGCGTACCAGCGCCAACCCTATGGCGCGTTCGGCCGCCGGCTTTACGGCAAGACGGATCCCAAGGATCGCGGACAACTCTTCGCGACCCCGGAGAAGTTCCTCGCGGTATTCCGCGCAGCCCGGGAACGCGGCTGGTCCCTCAGCGCCCACACCCAGGGAGGCGGCGCCATTGACCTCTTCCTGGACACGATGGAAGCCCTCGACCGCGAAAAGCCCGTTGCGCCGACGCGGTCCCACCTCATTCACGCCAGCTTCCAGAGCCCCGAAGCCATTGCCCGCATGAAGCGACTGGGCGTCACCGCCGACGTGCAGGCAGCCTGGCTGTACTGCGACGCTCCCGCTCTGGAGAAGGTCTTTGGTTACCAGGGGATGCGGCATTTCTTCCCCTTGCGTTCGTATCTGCGCGCCGGTGTCCAGGTCGCGGGCGGAAGCGACCATATGATCGGCTACGACAAGAACCGCGCCGTCAACCCGTACAATCCATTCCACGGAATGTGGGTTTCCGTCACTCGCAAGACGAATCGCGGTCAGGTCCTTTATCCCGAGGAGAGAGTCACTCGCGAAGAGGCTCTCAAGACATACACCATCTGGGCGGCATGGCGGTTGTTCGCCGAAAAGACGCTGGGCTCGATCGAGCCCGGCAAGTTAGCCGACCTGGTCGTGATTGACCGAGACTATCTGACCTGCCCGGAGGATGACATACTCGCTATCGAGCCCCTGATGGTCATTCAGGACGGCAAAATCGTCTTCCAAAAGTAGCTACACGAACCGGCTGCTGTTCAGAACGCGAATCGGAGCGCAAACTGGACCTGCCTGGGATTGCCCACAATGCCAGTGATCCTTCCGGCGCCGGGATCGCCGATGGAAGCGTTCGGCAGATCGAACTGGGGCGTGTTGAAGAGGTTGAAGAACTCGGCGCGGAATTGCAAACGCCACCGCTCGCTCCAGGAGAGATCCTTGAAGAACGACCAGTCGAAGTTCACGCGCGCGGGTCCGTAAAGGATGTTGCGCCCTGCGTTGCCGAACGTATAAAGCTGGGGCACGCCCCAGGCGGCCCCCGCCACGTTGAAGGAAGTGTCGAACCAGTTCGCCGGATCGGGCTTCTCGAGCTTGCCGCTCTTGAGGCGGTCGGGGCGGCTGGCGCCCGCATTGGAAACCGAGGTCAGCAGCGTGGGCGTGAAAGGCAGCCCGGTCTGTGCGGTAAGGATGAGATTGGTGTCCCAGCCGCCCAGCAACATGTTCACCGGGCGCGACGCAAAACTCCACTTGCGTCCCTGGCCGAAGGGCAAGGACCAGTTCATGCTGTGCGTCAGGCGGTGGCGAATGTCGAAGCCGCTGCTGGCGCGATCGCACTGCCGGCAGCGGCGGTCCTGCGGAATCGGTCCGTTGGCGGCGCCGCCGAAGGCGTTGGGTACGTCGTCAATGGAGTGTGACCACGTGTAGGCCGTGAGGAAGCCGACCCCGCTCGCGAAGCGTCGCTCCAGAGTAGCTTGCAGAGAGTTGTAATTCGACTTCCCGTCGAACACGTTGTAAGTGACGCCCACCACCGCCGGCGCGATCCGGAACAGAGGCCGGCGCGGACCGGGCGCTCCGGGACCGGGATCGGGCTGGTTATAGTCGTACGTGGTATCCAGGCGACGGCCTACGTTGCCCACGTAACCCACTTTCACCACCATATCCGCCGGAAGCTGCTGCTGGATTTGCAGGATATACTG
>Ga0209809_1000376_pt1 | contig 40650 bp, 35 predicted proteins | sample YNPMSTMetaG_FD_186172 | JGI IMG/M metagenome (GOLD analysis project Ga0209809, IMG submission 186172) | Anoxygenic and chlorotrophic microbial mat microbial communities from Yellowstone National Park, USA - YNP MS-T MetaG (SPAdes) (version 2) ...
TACGAGGCAGCGGGTGCTGCTGGGTGAACTGGGTCACGGCTTGATAGATAGCGCGTGCGGGCAATGTGCTGGGCGTGATGCGATAGTTTCGGCGTTTCATGGTATGATGATGCCCCACTGCACTCCCCATTTTCGAACACCATCCGCCGCCAGTTGACAACCGACCCTTCTTGCCCGTATAATGCACAAGGATGGAAGTTGTCGATACTCGATGTAATCAGTGGGGAGTGCATTGACAGCGACACAGCCACCTTATCGTTGCGCGCTGTTCGATATAGACGGTACTCTGGTCGACACCGTGGAGTTAATCGTCCGCGCCTTAGACCATACCTTCCGTAAGCATTTGGGAGTACAGATTTCGCGAGACGAGCTGCGCCGTACTATCGGGCTTCCTTTACACCGGCAGGTTCGCCTGTTCGACCATCTGGTGGACTTTGTGCCTGACCACCGCGCGATGGAGGCAGACGAAATCGCCTATTACGAATCGCACAGGCATCTGGAGCAGGTGATCCCTGAGGCGGTCGAGGCGTTGAAAGAGGCAAAGCGGGCGGGAATGCGCGTCGCGCTGGTGACATCCAAGAACAGGCTGGAGCTGGAGACTTTTCTGCCACGGCTGAACGTGAACGGATGGATAGATGCGGTGGTAAGTTCGTCCGACGTGGCTCGTCCGAAACCCGCGCCGGATCCGGTGCAGGTGGCGCTGAAGAGGCTTCAGGCATCGCCTTCAGAAGCGATTTTCGTGGGCGACACGATATACGACATCCAGTGTGCGCGGGAAGCGGGTGTCCGGGTGATAGCGGTCGGATGGGGAGCGCACCCTGTAGAGGTGTTGCGTGCGGAACGTCCTGACTGGCTATTTGAGGAGCCTGCGCAGCTTCGGGAGTTTTTCGAGTCACTGCGGCATGCAGAGCAAGAGGTGGCGCGTGTCGGCATCCCAACGGCTGGCGAATAGCCGTGAACTAAAGGAGGCTGTGCAAGGAGATGCCATCACGTCGACGTCGCTCCACGCCGGAGAACGGGGAGCCGCTTGCCACGTCACTTGAACCGGCAAGCTCTGCGCCGGAAAATGATGCTGGTTCTCAGGAGGAAACTCCACAGGAACTATCTCCTGCGCCCAAACGGCGCGCGCGTCGTCGGTCAGCGAAAGCCGCAGGCGCGGAATCGGAACCTGCACCAGTCACATCCGAACGGGGCACGGTTAGCACAGAACCCGTTCCTGTTGGCGAAGTTGCTGGGGGCGAACTACAGGCTCAACAGTCTGCCCAGAGCCCCGGCGAGGAGCAGGCGGCCCTTGTGCCCGTGAGCGGGACCGAGTTACCTGCCCGCAAAAAGCGCACATCCACACGCAGGCGAGCGAAATCCGCCGCGGTGAGCACCGAAGAGGTAGAGGCGGAAGTACCCACGCCAGTGGTTGAGCAAACGCCGGAAGAAACCGTTCCGGCTGCGGAAGAGACGCCATCCCTGAGTGCAGAACACCTGGTCGAAGAAGCCCCTGCAGAAGAACCGCCTGTGCCCGAACCGCCCCCCGAGGTGGGTGAACCCTCTCTAGAAGCCATTGCGCCAGCCGAAGGTCTTACTGGGCTGGAAACGGTGTTGGAAACGCCGTCGGAGGTGACGCCGCCACCCGTCCGACCCCGAAGGCGAACTCGACGCACTGCGAAAGCAGAGCCGGAGGAGATTCCTCATGCGGAGCCTGCCGCTGAACGGAAAGAGCCAGAACCGCGCAGACGCAGGCGTGAGGGGGTGCGTCTGGGTATCCGCCAGGGGCACCCCGAGATTATTATCGACGGTGAGCCTGTCGTGCCCCTTTTCTTTTTCGGCAACATCGACTCCGCAGCGTCGGAACGCCGGGTGTGTGAGCAGATGCGTCAGGCGGCGTCCGCGGGAGTGCATCTACATGCCCTTTTGCTGGAACTACCTGTATCGGTGCCGATGGTCTCCTTCAGCGTGAACGAGGCACTGCGACTGCTGCATCTGGTGCATCAACATGACCCGCAAGGCTATGTGATGTTTCGGGTGGTGTTCACTCCACCTCCAGACTGGCAAAAGCTCTATCCCGAAGCCATGACCACTTACGCCGACGGTTCTACCGGCGAGCCTTCATTTGCCTCCGACCGGTACTGGCAGGAGGCGGAAGCGGCTCTAACTCTGCTGGTGCGTCAGCTGGAAGTGACCGAAGAGTCGCGTTACATTCTCGGCTACCATCTGGACTGCAGGGAGTGGTTCTACGAGTACCAGCGTGGCTACGATTACAGCCCTGCCGCTCAGGAGGCTTTTCGGCAATGGCTTCGCGCCCGATACAAGAACGACATCGTGAGGCTTCGCGCGGCATGGCACGATGGTTCGGTGACCTTCACCAGCGCCAGCATACCGACTTATCGCGGTGATGCCGCTGCTGCGACAGTGCTTTATGAGAGCCGCAAAGGGCAAAGGTACGTGGACTACCTGTGCTTTGCTTCGGAAACCATAGCGCGTCGGATTGTAAACCTGTCGCGAACCGTGAAGAAAAATTGCGACGACCGGCGTCTCGTGGCGGTATCGTATGGCTATGTGCTAGATTTTCCAGTGCCTCACAGCGGGCATCTCGCGCTTTCGGAGGTGCTGTCCGCACAGAGTATAGACCTGATTTGCGCACCGGTGTCGTACCGCGACAGGTGGCCCACCCAACCGGGCAGTATACCAGTTCCGGTGGGTTCGGTGCGCCTGCATGACAAACTGTTTATCCTGGAAGACGATACCAAGCCCCACACCGCACAGGGCAACACGCCAGATGACTACAACCCTCGCTGTTCGGATGCGGAGTCCACCCGACAGGTGCGTCTGCGCAACGCGACAACCGCCCTCGTACACCATGCAGGCGTCTCATGGATGGACCTGTGGGGCGAAGGCTGGTTAAACGACAGCGAGGTCTGGCAGCAGGCAGGAAAGCTGTCGACGCTGTATCTGGCACACATTCGGCAAAGGCTTCCCGAGATGCCTGAAGTGGCCGTCATTGTGGACGAACGCAGCCTCACGCGCATCCAGTCTCCTCAGGCGTTACTGGAACCTCTCATCATCGGACAGCAGGAGGTGCTTGCGCGAGCGGGCATTCACTACGGCATCTATCTGCAGAGTGACCTTGTGCGCAAGGCATTCCCCGACGCCAAAATGTATCTGTTCATCGACCCGATACAGATAGACTCCGAGGTGCGCGAGGCGATTCGGGAGCGACTGCAGCGCGACGGCAAAACGTTGGTGTGGCTTTACGCGGTCGCTCTGTTCGATGAGAAGGGGTATACCCCAGATGGTCCACGCGACGTCGCCGGGATAGCCATCAAAGCACAGCCGTGGAACAGCGAAACGGGTTCCATCATCAGCAATGACCGGCACCCAATCTCCGAACGGTTGCGCAACAAACAGGTGGGCATTCGGGAAAGGGTCAACCCGTCGTTCTACGTGCTGGATGAGAAGGCAGTGGTTCTGGGCGAGTACATCCAGACGGGCTTGCCGTCCATTGCCGTCAAAGATATGGGTTCATGGCGTTCGGTATTCATTGGGGAACGTCAACTGAGCGTTGACCTGCTGCGCGGCTTATGCCGTTTTGCGGGGGTGCATGTGTGGTCGCAGAGCAGCGATGTCGTTCGCGTGGCTCCGCCGTTCCTCGCGGTGCACTCCGTTGGAGACGGCGTGGTCTACCTTCAGCTACCGCAAAAGCAGGTGGTGTATGACCTGACGGAGCACCGCTTGCTGGCGGAGGACGCAGTCAATCTGCGCCTGAACATGCGCACGGGACAAACCGGGTTGTATGTGGTGGGCGGATACGAGCATCTGCAAGCACTGGGCATCTCCATTCCCGAACGCAGTGAAGAGATAGGTGCAGAACCGTCTGTCCCCACGGGCAAGAAGCGACGCCGGCGCGGCGGCAGAAAACACCGCAAAAAGAGGGATTAGCGCTACAGCGCGTTGGGGGAGCGCAACGCTCCCCCAACCGACATTATGGCATTACGGCGTGGGGTCCGGGTAGCGCCCGTTCCACCAGCGGTTGTCCAGCTCAAACTCATCCGTTCGCGTCCACTTTGCATGTCCGTCGACGAAAACAACGTTTGCACCTCCAGAGTGGCGCGGGTGGATGGGGCTGCGCAAGCCGGGTGTGCCTCCCGTGGCGAATCGGTTCGGTCCATCCCCCGCCTTGCACTGGGGCAACAGCGGAGGGTCAATGGTGTATGCGTGGTTGCCGAGGCAGTCAAGGCTAAGATAGTCAGGGTCCGTCGGTTGGTCGTTATCGCAGATGCGAGTTCCAGTGCCCTGACTGTCAGCGATTAAAACGGTTTGCGCGGGTGTCTGTATCTGCGAGTCGGACACGGGTACGTTGTAACAGTTAACACGCGAGTTGCCGAGGTATTGGTAGTTGTAGCCGTAAGCAGGGTTCCTGCCGAACTTGAGGTGTGGCACGGTCGGACAGGTATGCAGTTGCTGACTGCGCGTGTAGGGCAGTATCAGGTCGTACCAGCGCAGGGTGACGCCTGCCGTCACGAAGGAGAAAGCGGGAAACGCTTCATAGTCCTGCACATACATCGCGGTCGCCAGCGCCATCTGCTTCACGTTGCTCAAGCAAGCGGTCTGCCGAGCTTTCTCTCGCGCATGGGCAAAAACGGGGAACAGAATCGCCGACAGTATCGCGATAATCGCGATAGCCACCAGCAGCTCTATCAGCGTGAACGCCTTTTGCTTGCTTTGGTTGTGCATGGTTTGTCTCCTTAACGTCAGCGATGTCTTTGATGCTATTATACAACATCGTAAAATAATTTTCAAGTACACCTAAAAAATATTTTGTCATTACTAAAAAATCAGTAATGATTCTTATTCGTGCTAAGCAACAGGAGCGTCTGGCATGGGCAGTTTCGTTTCGTTCGGGGAGGCTGTCGCCCGATGTCCTCGGGTGCTATGCCTTGGGAAAAGACCTCGTGGTAAACAGGGTTGAACGCCCGCGAGCGTGAGCTGAAAGTCCGAGGCAATGGGCTAAGATGCGGCTACTCGCGTGGGGCTGAGAGTGGTCTGATACTGGGCAGAAAGGGAGAATAGTGTCGTCAAGTGTTAGAGGCTCACCCTTGTCGGTGAGCCTCTCCTGAAGTTCTTCAGTTGACCTTCGCGTATCGTATCACTCGCCCACCGGAACCGTCGCCGCGGCAGACCCATAGCGAAGACTCTTTGCCGAAGGCCAGTACGGCAATGCGTGAGCCGTCGCGGGACCAGAACGGTAGCAAAGGCACTTCTGCGTCCTTGCTCTTCGCAGGTTTTTGCTGACGAAGCAGGCGCACCTCACGGCTGGCGAGTTCTACCAGATACACGGCAGAATACTGCATCTTCTCTCCGCCTGCTTCACGGTTAAACACAGCGGTGACGAGCATTTTCTGCCCGTCAGGGGAGAGGACACCGAAAGCCCATCCTACCGTGTAGCCCTGAAGATGTGGCAACCGCCGCAGCTCGATGCGGACAGGCGTGCCGGTGACAGTGCGCGAGTTGAGGTCGTAGCTATGCACCACAAGAACCGGCGAACCCTTCGGCGACCGCACCCACTGAAGCAGGGTGCCATCTGGACTGACCCTGAGGGACTGCACATCCCCTGTGCTGGTGATGCGGTATACCTTGCCTGCCTCCACGCTGTGCAGGTTCTTACCTGAGTCGATGAAGGCAATGCCCCACGTCGCAGGCAGAGAGGCAACCGTTACCCGCGGCAGCTCAGATGATGGTGGTTCCAGTTTCGGCGGAAGGTCGGTGCGCGTTAGCACCTCTCCGCTGGGCACAGATATCCAGAGTGCCCACGCCGGCTGGTCACCGGATTTTGACGCCGGTGCACCGAGGCAGATTATCTGGCTGCCGTCGCCGCTCCATGCGTATGCGCCGGGTACTATCTCTGTGGCGATTTTGCGTGCGGATTGTTGAGCGGAGTCGTAGAGAACCAGGTCTGTATCTGTGGTGAAAAGGAGATACTTTCCATCTGGTGACCACAACGGCGGTCCGGGGTTCTCAGACTGTGGAAGGATACGCATCTGCTTGCCTTCCGAGTCGGTGATAGCAAGGCGCAGTCCGTCTCTGGACATCCACGTGAAGGCTATCTGTTTGCCATCGGGTGAGAAATCCACCCCGACGCCGCAGCCGGGCATTTGCAGGCACCCCGCGGCTACCACCAGCACCAGCAACGAGGCTGTTAGCGAGAGACGTCTCTTCACTGAGAAACACCTCCTTCAGTTGCTTGGGACGATATGGTCGCTATTCTATGAACTCAACCTCCCCCACAGGAGGAATTATCCCCACCTCTGCGCCCCTCGCGAGGAACAGCCGTATCGCCTCTTTGCCTGCTTCTCCCATGTCGACCGTCCACTCGTTCACATACATGCCCACGAAGCGGTCGGCGACATCCTGCCCGATGCCCCTGCCGAAATCCAGAGCGTACTGCAATGCCTCCTGCCGGTGTTGCAAGGAGTACTCGATACTGCGCCTCAGAATGCGAGCGATACACCCCTGCAGCTCCGGCGACAGGTCACGGCGCACCGCGTTCACCCCCAGCGGCAGCGGGAGCCCGGTCTGCTGTTTCCACCACGCACCGAGGTCCACCACACTGTGTACCCCTGCCTCGCGGTGGGTGAGCTGCCCTTCATGAATCAAGAGACCCGCCAGCACCCGCTTTTGTTGCACCGCCGGCAGGATTTCATCGAAGTTCATCACGATGGTGCGCGCTTCGGGGAGATAGAGCTTCAGCGCCAGATACGCGCTGGTGAGCAATCCCGGCACGGCGATGGTGATGTTTTTCAGGTCGTCAGCAGACATCGGCTCCGCGCTCACAATCAGCGGCCCATAGCCGTCGCCCATACTTGCCCCCGAGGTGAGAATCACATACTTCTCCCGCACGTAGGCGTAGGCATGAACCGAGATGGCTGTGACTTCCATCCTGCCTTCGCGCGCCCATTCGTTCAGTGTCTGGATGTCGCGCAGGACGTGTTCAAAACGAAGCCCCTCGGTATCGATGAGCTCTTTGGCAAGTGCATAGAACATGAAGGCATCGTCGGCGTCGGGACTATGGGCGAGATGGATGGTGAAAGGTTGACTCATAGACCCAAATCCCTCAGCACTTCCCGAACCGCTGGTCGTTCGTCGCTGAACAACCACTCCACCTGCAACCGCAAGTGCGGGATGACACGGCTTTCCACCACGCCGCTCGACACTTCCTGTATCGAGTAGTCTTGGCCAGCGCGTTGGAGTAGCCGCACCACCTTTCGGCGGCGGTCAATCATCCAAATCTCTTCCACGCCCAGTGTGCGATAGTCTGCCTCGCGCTGCAGCACATCGGAGCGGCGGTCGTGCGGCGATACAATCTCCATAATCAGGTCGGGCGCGCCGTAAATCGCCAGCTGCCGCACGATGTCCATCCGTTCTGCACGAACGTATAGCAGGTCGGGCAGCCTCGCGCGGAAGTTGCTGATGCGCACCGCGGAACGGGAACCCAGCACGATACCCAGCTGGCGTGCCTCCACTATACCGTGTATCAGGGTCAGCAGCCATACATACAGGCGCTCGTGGTCTAGTTGTGCAGACATTCTCTCTACCGGCACCCCGTCGATAAGTTCATAGTCATCGTCCTCTCCGAAGGTCTGCAAGTATTGCTCAAAGGTCATCGGCTCCTTGCATAGCAGCAGGCTAATCTGTTCCTCTGCCCGTTCCAAATCCAAAGTTGCCGTTGTCACGGTTGTCACCTCCAGCCTGATTCTACCCCAGCAGACTACTCACGCGCCTGCGGTGCGCGCTGGGTGGCACGGCGAACGCCACCGCATACTGGCAGCCTATCTCCGCTCCCCGTACTCGCGCCAGCGCCTTATAGTAATCCACATAGGGGAAGCGCGATACCCCGCCCCGGAACAGTTCCAATTTCTCCGCCGCTGTTTGCCATAAAGCGATGTCTTCTTCGACAACCTCCAGAAAGATCTCAGGCTCGAACCCCTCGCGGTCTTCCCAGTTCTCCGCGAAGTAAAGACGGAGAACCCAGTGGGGTGGGTCCTTACGCACAAAGCCCTTGATGGCAGCGTAGAAGATGGCGTTTGGGATATTCAGGGCGCAGGCGGTATGGTCTTTGTGCATACTACCCTGCCAGTGCGTCAGGATGGCTTGCGGTCGGCAGGCGCGAATCACGTCGCAAATCTGGAACTGCACCTCGTCATTCACGGGCAGCTCGCCGTCGCGGTAATCCAGAAAGTACACCTGCGCTCCGTATACCGCTGCCGCCTCGCGCGCTTCTGCGATTTTCTGCTTCGCGTACTCCTCGGGCGAGAGGGCAGGGTGTCCCTTTTCGCCGGGCGTCAAGTGCAGGATGGCCACCTTTTTGCCCTGTCGCACATGCGCCGCTAACGCCATCCCGCAGGCGATTTCCACGTCACCGATGTGCGCTCCAATCGCTAAAATGTCCACACTCTCAGCCATTGGACAACTCCTTCCGTAAAAGCGCGAACCGTCGGGTTTCCACAAAGCCTGCCGCATGATACAGCCTTTCGGCTGTCTGGTCATCCGACCACATGAAGAAGGCGGTGTGCAAACCCAACAGGCGCATGGATTGCAGGGTTTTGTACATCAGCACCTGCCCAATACCCCTTCCACGCTGCGACTGCGACACTCCAATCGGTCCGAATCGCTCGCCCTCAAAGTGGCTGTATCCTACCACTTCGCCCTTCTCGTGTGCAATCCACAATCTGGTGGGAGTGTCGCCCTGTTCGATACGGGCGATAGCATCACGGGCAAAGCGCTGCCAGTCACCAGGGAACTCGGCTTTCAGGAAGCGGAATAGCGCAGGTATTAACTGCGGGCGATAGTGTTCCACCAACAGGCCCTCTTGCAACAGAGCCTCTTCGCGTTGCTGAACCCACTCTGGCACGCGAAGGTTCAGCAAGTTGCAGTCCATCGCAATGGGACGGTAAACCTCCTGATAGCCGTTTTTGAGGAAGAACTGCAAACCGCCCGTGTAGGCATGGACATCCACGCCTGGCGTGAAGTAGTTTGGGGCGTAGGGCGAGACCAACACCAGTCTCCGCTGCCGCGACTGCAGGTACCACTCCATCCTTCGCAACAGCTGCGAGCCGATACCCTGCCGCTGGAAGCGGGGATGTACGCCCAGAAGGGTGATGTAGCCTCTATCGAAGTCCGACGGGGCATCTTCCAGAGGCAGGCGACGGGCGATGCTCAACCCGAAACCGACTACCTGTCCGCCCGCCAGGGCAATCGGCGCACCTTCCGGCTCGAAGTTGGGGTCGATTAGCACCTTGCGCACGAACAGACTGCGCGAGATGGGGTCGGCGTGCAGAGTTTGCTGGAGCAACACTACCACGTTATCCAGCAGGTCGCCAGTGAAGGGAATGATTTGAACGTTGGACATGGCACTATTGTATCGGTGGCAGGGCGGGCAAGTCAAGTTAGTCACCCGTTGTAGACATGGTAACCTCTTTTGCACGTGCCTCTGCACCACCATCATAGCGAGAAGAGTCATGGTTTGTCAAGCGTGATTGTGGCCGCGCCGTCCGGTCTCGGATGGGTGGGCTCGCGCTGCGTTGTCAGTGCCTTTGTCTCCGAGGGTCCCAGATATCGCGTAAGCCATCGCCGAGAAAGTTCAATGCCATCACTGTGAGCGACAGCATGACCGCCGGGTAGACCAGCAACATCGGGTGGCTGCGCATCAGCTGGCGGGCATCGTCTATCATGCGCCCCCAAGAAGGTGTGGGCGGTTGCGCTCCCAAACCCAAGAAGCTGAGCGCGCTCTCCGCCAGTACGACGCCCGCCGAGTCCACCGTCACCGCCACCACAATCGTCGGTAACAGGTTGGGCAGGATGTGTCGCCACAGGATTCGGAAATGACTCAGCCCCATGGCGCGAGCGGCTTCCACAAACTCCCGTTCACGCAGAGCGAGCGTTTGCGAACGTACCACCCGCGCCATGCTGGGCCAGCCTGTGAGTGCAAGAGCGATGAACACGTTATGCAAGCCTGGTCCCAGTATCGCCACAATCAGGATGGCAAGCAGGATGTCGGGGAAGGCGAACATCATATCGGTGAAGCGCATGATGACGGTATCCCACCTGCCGCGAAAGTATCCTGCCAGTAAACCCAGCGTCACGCCGATAAGCACCTCCAGCAGCTCGACCTGTAGCACCACTGTGAGCGACACTCGTGCCCCGTACACCAGACGGCTGAAGACGTCACGTCCCAACTCGTCGGTGCCCAGAAGGTGTAGATCGGACGGCGGCTGCAGTACCGCCGAGGCGTCCTGAGCGTCATAGCGATAGGGCGCGATCATGGGTGCGAACAGGGCAATTGCCGCCACGAAACACAGGTACGCCAGCGATGCCAGCGCCAGCGGATGTCGCTTCCACTCACGCCACATCAGGCGGGATCACCCCAAGGATACAGCAGTTTTGACGAACACCACGTCCCCCCGCGGGGGGCGTTCCGTGCTTCACCAGCTGTGCCTGCCTTTTGCCAGTGACGCATGCTACCTGCATGGAAGGTTCATCCTCCCTTTCAGGCGCGGAGTCGTACCCTCGGGTCTAACCGCGTATACAGAATGTCGACCAGCAGGTTCACCACAATAAACAGAAACGCGAACAACAGCGTTGTTGCCTGAATGACAGGATAGTCACGACGCAGAATCGCTTCGATCGATTTGTAACCCACACCCGGCACCGCGAACACTGTCTCCACGATGAACGAGCCCGTTAACAGATAGCCAAAGGCGTTGCCGATGACCGTCACCACCGGCAACAGGGCGTTGGGCAGGGCATGTTTGAGAATGACAAAGGGTTCGGGTACGCCTTTGGCGCGGGCGGTACGGATGTAGTCCTGCTGCAGCACTTCCAGCATGGATGTGCGGGTGAAGCGCGCGATGCTTGCCGACGGTCGCGCTGCCAGCACCAGCACCGGCAACACCACATACTCCGGCGCACCCCAGCCCGCTACGGGAAGCCAGCCCAGCCGCACTGACACCAGCAAAATGAGTAGCGTCGCCAGCACGAAATTGGGCACGGAGATGCCCAGCACCACGCCTGCCATGCTGAGCCGGTCGGGGAGACGATTATGCCAGACCGCCGCCACAACGCCCGCCGGTATGCCAACGGTTATCGCCAGCAGGATTGCCAGTACTGCCAGAGTGGCGGTTGCAGGAAACGACTCGCGGATGATGTCGCCGACGGGTCGCCGGTTATACAGCGAGATGCCGAAATCCCCACGCACCGCGTTCCAGACAAAGCGTCCATATTGCACGTACCACGGCTGGTCTAAACCCAACTCGCGGCGGACCTGAGCCACTGCCTGCGGGTCGGAACGCTCTCCCAGAATCATGCGGATAGGGTCGCCTGGTGCGAGGTAGCCCATGATGAAGGTGAGGAAAGAGATGAGTAGCAGGGTGGGTATTGCCTGCAGCAGGCGCGATAACACGTACCGTACCATGCTTCTATAACCACCCCTTGCGTTTGAAAATGTATAGTTCCACCACGGCTACCAATAGCATCATTGCGCCTGCAAAGGGATAGCCCGCTTTCCACTGCAGTTCGGGCATGTAGTCGAAGTTCATGCCATAGATGCCAGCGATGAGTGCAGCAGACATCAGCACGGTGGAAATGACGGTAAGGATGCGCATGACCTCGTTCAGCCGATTGGAGACCACCGAAAGGTAGGCGTCAAGCACACCGGCAAGGATGTCACGGTTGAGGTCAGCCAGCTCGGCAATGCGCAGGGTATGGTCGTAAACATCCTGCAGGTAGGGAACCACCTCGTCGGGGATGAGTTCCATATCGCGACGCAGAAGGGCGTTCAGGATGTCTCGCAGAGGGGTGATATGCTGGCGCATCTCCAGTAATCTGCGCTTCACCCGCAGGATGTCCGCAACCTGTACGTCGCTGCTGCCCGCGAAGATGGCGTCCTCCAGGTCGTCCGATTTCTCTTCCAGCGTATCCCCGAGCGGGAAGTACTCGTCGACGATCGCGTCGAGCAGGAGATGCAACAGGTGAGCGGAAGTCCTGCCTACTTTCTCAGGCTGTGATGTCCACCGATCGAACCAGTGTTCTATCAGCGGCACGGGTTCGGTGTGCACGGTCACTAGGAAGTGTTTCCCCAGAAAGAAACCCACCTCTGTGTAGACTTCCTCACCGTTTTGTTGCTGCACTGCGTGAGCCGTCAAGAATAGCACGTCTTCATGCCGTTGAAGGGCCGGTCGCTCGTACGGGCTGAGGGCATCTTCCACCGCTAAGGGATGGAAGTGGAAAGTCTGTCTCAAAAGCATCGCAGCCGCCCGCGTATCGTGCGCTGTAATATCCACCCACAGCAATCCCTGCCTGCTGCCAAAAGCCCGAACAGCCGCATTTTCTTCCAGAGGAACAGCAACCGCGGGCGGCAACCAGTATGCCGCTTTCAATTGGTAAGATGGTGTCTGCTCAGGCATCATCTTCAAAGCGGGCGTAGACTCTGGAAACAGGGCTTAGGGCTCACTGCCCCAGCGTTTCAGCACCTTCAGCGCGTTCCTGTACGTGATTTTATCAAAAACCTCCTGTGAGATGTCGCCGTTGGCGAGGCGTTCCTTCAGGTAGTTCAGGTGAGGCATTCGCCCTTCCTCGTCCGCAAAGCACACGTCGGTGCCGAACATCAGTTTATCCTGAAACTCGTTCAGGAACCGGATGCCGTAATACGGGTCGCGGGTGAGCGCGTTGTAGCCGCTGCCCGCCGAGATGTCTGCATACAGGTTGGGGAAGTCGCGCAACAGCTTTGGGATCATTCCCTCCTCCCGAACGGGTCCCTTTGGGTAGCCGAGCAGGTCAGCTGGGCTAACATCCGCGCTGATTTGCGCCCAGAATCCCGGTCCATGCCCGATGATGATGGTGTCAGGAGCCTGTTTCAGCAGGTTCAGCAGGTGTGGGGAGCCCGGCTCGTCGATCAGTCCGTACTGACCCTCAGCGACGCCTGTAGCGTGGATGGTCACAGGGAACTGCCACTCTCCGCACTGACGGAACAGATTCACCACGCGGGGGTCATCGTAGAACAGGTTCGCGCCGATTTCGCCGATGCCCGCGCAGCCCATCTCCACAAACCGCTCAAAAAGCCAGGAAAAGTCTGTTTTGGCGCTGTTTCCCCCCCACCGGGGGTCTACGTTGCCAAAGGGAATGATTCGGTCGGGATAGCGACGGGCTGCTCGGACTTGAGATATGACATCGGGCTGGGGCTGGAAAAGCCCAGGGAACTGCACATCATCGGGTGAGGCTGGCCATGGGAGCAGAACCGCTTTATCGATGCCTTCGTCATTCAGGCGGGCTATCAGGTCTTCGACGGTAATCGGCTTGCGATGCAGATTGCTCAGAGAGCGCAGGTCACCAATGTGGGTGTGCACGTCGATAATCACTCGTTGGGTACCTCCATACCGAGATGGTACATGGCAAATGCGAGCACGTCTGCCTCCTCCTCAATCGCCAGCGAGGTCGGTTTTCCAGCGCCGTGTCCGGCACGAGTCTGGATTCGGATAAGCACGGGAGCGTCTCCTGCCTGCACCTCCTGCAGTCTCGCCGCGAACTTGAAGGAGTGGGCAGGCATCACGCGGTCATCATGGTCGCCAGTAGTGATGAGCGTAGCGGGATAACGCACACCTGGTTTCAGGTTATGCAGAGGCGAGTAGGCGTACAGCGCCCTGAACATCTGCGGGTCGTCGCTGGTACCGTAATCCTCTTTCCACGCCGAGCCAATCGTAAATTTGTGGTAGCGCAGCATGTCCATCACACCGACAGCGGGCAGGGCGACTGCGAACAGGTCGGGTCGCTGGCACATGACCGCGCCCACCAGCAAGCCGCCGTTAGATCCCCCACGAATCGCCAGTTTGCGTGGGCTGGTATACCGACAGTCTATGAGGTATTCCGCCGCGGCGATGAAGTCGTCAAAAACGTTCTGCTTGCGCTCTTTCGTACCCGCCTGGTGCCACTCCTCACCGAATTCACCGCCCCCGCGCAGGTTGGGCACTGCCAGAACGCCTCCCTGTTCCAACCACAGGAGGTTACTCACAGAAAAATGGGGAGTAATCGAGATATTGAACCCCCCATATCCAGTGAGCAGAACCGGGTTCTCGCCGTTGAGCTGCAAGCCTTTGCGATAAGTGATAAACATCGGCACACGCGTACCATCTTTGCTGCGGTACCACACCTGTTTCGTCTCGTACTGTGTTGGCTCCAGTCCCTCTATGTGAGGTGCGTGAAAGACGGTGCTTTCGCCAGTGCGGGCATCGTACCGGTAGATAGTGTAAGGATACACAAACGAGGTAAATCCGTAGAAGAACTCGTCCTGATTGCGTCTGCCGACAAAGCCGCTGCACGTTCCCAGTGTGGGCAGAGGGATTTCCTTCACGAACTCGCCCTTCAGGGTGTAGATTTGCACTCTGCTGGTCGCGTGGTGCAGGGTAACCACCGCCATCTGTTTGCCCATAAGCGTCACTGCCTGCAAAGTGTCTTCGCCTTCAGGCAGGATTTGCTTCCAGTGTGTCCTGTCGGGCTGACGCAACTCAATGGCGATAACTCGGCCACGCGGCGCATCGAGGTCAGTGCGGAAGTAGAAGAGCGTGCCATCGTTGCCTAAAAACTGATAGGATGCTTCAAAACGGTCTATCAAAGGTTGCGCCGGAGCCTGCACCTGGGGCTGGTTCGGACGCTGCAGGTCGATCACATAGACCAGGTTTTTAGGTCCGGCTTCGGTAACCCCCACCACGGCGTATCGTCCATCCTCACTCACCACGATGGAGAACCGCCACTCAGGCTGGTCCGGTCGTTCCAGGATGAGCAGGTCTTGCGATTGCGGCGTGCCGAGCCGGTGATAGTAGACCTTCTGATTCAGGTTGGGATGCCACATCGGGTTAGAATCCTTGGGTGGTTCTGGGTACCGGCAGTAAAAAAAGCCCTTACCATCCTTTGTCCATGCGATGCTGGAGAACTTCACCCAGCGCAGCTCGTCAGGCAGGTCCTCTCCCGTTTCCACCGACCGCACGCGGATTGTTTGCCAATCGGAGCCAGCATCGGACAATCCGTAGGCGAGCCAACGTCCATTGTCCGAGACGGATACGCTAAAGACCGATACCGTGCCATCGGGTGAGAGCAGGTTTGGGTCGAGCAACACACGCGGTTTGCCCTTCAGTGTCGGCTGCCAGTAGAGCACTGACTGATTCTGTAGCCCTTCGTTCTTAAAATAGAAGTAGCGCCTGCCCCGTTTGAACGGGATGCCATACCGCGCGTAGTTCCATCGTCGGGTGAGGATGCGTTGTAGCGGTTCGCGATGAGGCAGGTTGCGCAAGTAGGGCAGTGTCAGAGCGTTTTGTGCGTCGATCCACGCCTTTGTTTCGGAAGAGTCGGTATCTTCCAGCCAGCGGTATGGGTCAGGCACGAGAGTGCCGTGATAGTCGTCTACCACATCGACCTTCTTCGTCTCCGGGTAGCGCATAGATTGTGCTGTTGCCTCTACCGCCAGCAGCGCCAGCAAAAGAATACACAGGACTTCTATCGTCACGTACATACTCTCCGAAACTCCTTGCATCGTCTTTGACGTTATTATACGAATACCAAGTCGAATTGGCAACAGGTATGGTACAATCAAAGAGAGGTGGTGCGAGTGATGTGGACGATCCGCGGTATTTTTGACGGCAAGACCATCCGACCTCTGCCCGGCGAGCCTTTGCCTGAAGTAGAGGGTGAGGTGATGGTGGAGGTTGTTTTGCGCCTCGAACCGCAGTCTTCCTCCCTTGGTTGGAAGTCTGCGCTATCCGAGCTGCGCCAGAAGCGTGTTCAAATTCCTCGTTTGCAGGAGAGCATCAAAGACCTGATCGATGACCAGCGTGAACGTTGAGAAAACAATCGTGGTGGATACGCTGGATTGGCGATTACCACTGGGACAACCTCACTGCGCCCTCCGTGGGGTAAAATGCTGATACTATCTGGCGGGGGTTTAAAAGGTTGACATGGTCGCTCACACTACCGATTTTATCGTGATTGGCAGCGGAATCGCAGGGCTAACCTTCGCCCTGCGTGTGGCGGAGCAGGCGGAAGTGCTGGTCATCACTAAGAAGGAGCGCAGCGAGTCCAACACCAACTACGCGCAGGGTGGCATCGCGGGGGTGCTGTCGCCGGAAGATACGTTTGAACTGCACGTTCAGGACACGTTGAACGCGGGGGCTGGGCTGTGCCATGAGGATGCGGTGCGCGTGCTGGTGCAGGAGGGTCCTTCTCAAATCCGTCGGCTGATAGCACTGGGCGCGCGCTTCGACATGGAGCGAGACGCGCACGGCAACCCCGTGCTGGCTCTGGGACGCGAGGGAGGACACTCGCGCAATCGCATCGTGCACTATGCCGACCAGACGGGCTGGGAGATCGAGCGCACCCTGCTGGAAGCCACTCGCCACCATCCGCGCATCACTATCTATGAACACTTCTTCGCATTAGACCTCATCATCCGTGACGGAGAGTGCGTGGGGGTGTGGGTGCTCAATACGCACTCCGACGAGCCAGAAGCGTTTTTCGCGCGGGCGGTGCTACTGGCAACAGGTGGTTGCGGACAGGTGTATTTGCATACCACGAATCCACCTATCGCTACGGGTGACGGCATCGGCATGGCATGGCGAGCGGGGGCGTGCATCGCCAACATGGAATTCATGCAGTTTCATCCCACCACCCTGTACCACTCAGGTGCGCGCAGCTTCCTTGTCTCCGAAGCCGTGCGCGGCGAGGGAGCGGTGTTGCGTTTGCCCGATGGCACACCTTTCATGGAAAGGTATCATCCGATGAAAGACCTTGCCCCGCGCGACGTGGTGGCGCGTGCCATTGACGCCGAGATGAAGCGGCTGGGCATTCCGTGTGTGTATCTGGACATCACCCACCGCCCAGAGGAGTTCTTGCGCCAGCGGTTTCCGGTTATCTACAGCCGGCTGCAGAGCGTGGGCATCGATATGGCAAGGGAGTGGATACCCGTCGTGCCTGCGGCACATTACATGTGCGGCGGCGTGCTAACCGACCTGCACGGCAGGACGTCAATCCCTCGCCTTTATGCAGCAGGCGAAGTCGCCTGTACGGGTGTACACGGTGCAAACCGCCTTGCCAGCAACAGCCTGCTGGAAGCTCTGGTCTTCGCGGATCGCGCCGCCTTCCATGCATTGCAGGCGGGTTGGAGCGTGCCCCAAGCCGACCATGTGCCCACGCTGGAAGCCCTCTCTTTGGCGAGCGGTGTTTCGGACGAGGTGGAACAAGAAGGTATCCGCCACCGGTTGCACCTGGTCATGCACGAAAAGGTAGGCATCGTGCGCAGATTGGCATCTCTGGAAGAGGCAGCTCGGATGTTGCAACGTATCGAACGCCAGGCTTTAGCTGCGATGCAAAAGGCTCCTCAGCGGGTGGAAGCATGGGAGGACTGGAACCTCGCTATGGTCGGCAACTTGATTGTGGAATGTGCACTGCGCAGGCGTGAGAGTCGCGGCTTGCATACCCTGGTGGACTTTCCTGAGCGGGATGACGTGAACTTCAGGCGAGATACAATAGTGTGTAGAACCCGTAGTGGATAACCCGTCAGTGCCGCGCATACACAAGAGGCGCTGGCTACTGGCTCGGCGGGAGCTTCGCCCTACCAGTTTCAGCCTCTCCAGTCAGGGATGAGCTCGCGCAAATCGGTATGTCGGCTCGGCAGGATGTCCACTCAGCCTATCTCTTCGAGGTTCCACACAAACATTTTGAGGGGTAAATGGCGTGCGCTGCGCTGTTTGCGCAGAACATCCAGCCCTTCGCGAATCCTCGGCACGCAGTTCGAAGGAACGGCACACAAAACGACGCTGTTCAAACCGGGCCAGATGGGTGTGTTCTCGCGCGGACCGCTTTCACCTTTTCCTGTGGCGTCTTCCAGTACCGTATAACCCGGCGCGCCCGCCTGGTCAACGATTTCCTTCACCCGGTTTGTTACACCCGCATCACACACAATCAGCACCATCTGCATTTGCGTCATCCCTGCGCCTCCTGGGAGGTGATATACAGAACCGGAGGGACAAGCCCCGCCGTCACTAATTTCCGTCGCGCACTGACACGCCTCCGTGCTGCATGGACAGCGGAGCGTTGCCCTCCAGAAACACGCACGCTATACGTCCTGCAATGAGCCGGACAGGTATGCCTCGTAAGCGGTGAGGTCCAGCATCCCGTGACCGGAAAGGTTGAAAAGGATGACCTTCTTTTCGCCCGCTTCACGCGCCTGGATGGCTTCATCTATTGCTGCGCGGACGGCGTGTGACGATTCCGGTGCGGGAATGATACCCTCTGTGCGGGCAAAGGTTACCGCTGCCTCGAACACCTTCGTCTGGGGATAGGCAACCGCCTCGATCAGCCCGAGATGGTACAGATGGCTCACCAGCGGCGCCATGCCGTGATAGCGCAAGCCTCCGGCGTGAATCTTGGGCGGCATGAAGTCGTGTCCGAGCGTGTACATCCACATCAAGGGGGTGGTCATTGCCGTGTCCCCGAAATCGTAGCGCAGTTCGCCCTTCGTCATCGAGGGGCATGCGCTTGGTTCCACCGCCACCACGCGGTAATGTTTGCCTTCCGTGATTTTCTGGCGGAGGAAGGGAAACGCCAGGCCGGCGAAGTTGCTTCCGCCGCCGACGCAGCCGATAATCACATCCGGCTCCTCGCCTGCCATCTCCATCTGCTTCAGAGCCTCCAGCCCTATTACCGTTTGATGCAGGCAGACGTGGTTCAACACGCTACCCAGTGAGTACCGGGTGTTCTTCGACCGCACCGTGTCCTCTATCGCCTCGCTGATCGCGATTCCCAAGCTACCGGGGCAATCGGGGTCCTCTTTCAGCAGCTTGCGACCGAACTCGGTTTGGTCGCTGGGGCTGGGGTAAACCGTCGCGCCCCATGTTTCCATCATCATCTTGCGATAAGGCTTCTGGTAGTAACTGACCTTTACCATGTACACGGTGCATTGCAGACCAAACAAACGGCAAGCGAAAGCCAGCGCGGAACCCCATTGTCCTGCACCCGTTTCGGTTGCCAGGCGATCCATTCCCGCTACCTTGTTGTAATACGCCTGAGGAACAGCGGTATTGGGCTTGTGGCTGCCAGCGGGGCTGACGCCTTCATACTTGTAGTAGATATGTGCAGGAGTTTGCAGAGCCTTTTCCAGCCGGACAGCACGCAGCAGGGGAGTAGGTCGCCACAGCGCGTATACTTCCCGAACCGGCTCAGGAATCTCCACCCATCGCTCCGGGCTGAACTCTTGCATCACCAGATTCTCCGGAAAGATGGGAAACATGTCATCCGGTTTGATGGGCTGGTGAGTAGCCGGATGCAGAGGTGGTGGCAGCGGCTCCGGCAGGTCGGTGAGAATGTTATACCAGTGCGTCGGAATATCCGCCTGGGTCAATGTGAAATGAGTCGTCATACCCACTGACAATCCTCCTTGTAGTTACTGGACATCATTATAAGTTGCTTGCGTGATTTCGTCAAATGGCGCCGCGTCTATGGTGACGGCTTCTGCTCCTCGTTGGAGGGCGTTGTCGGTTTTGCCGCCTCGCCCTGAAGGATTTGCCGGAGCTGTTGCTGTTGCTCCGCCGTCAGGATTTTATTCACCTTCTCATCTATTTGTTTGCGCAACTCCGCGAGCTTTTGCTTTTTCTGTTGTTCGCTCCAGCCTTCCTCCCGCGCCTGCTTTTCAATAGCACGGATGCTCGCGCTCTGCTCACGCATCACTTGCAGCAGCTGGTCGCTCTGCGCCTCGGTGAGTTTCAAAGCAACAGTGAGCCTGTCCACCAGCATCGACTCGGGGTCTATCTGGCGCAACTTCTGTAACTGCTGAGGCGTCAGCACAGATTCCAGCTTCTTCTGAAGGTTCCTGCGCAGGTCCCGCAGCTTCTCCTGTCGCGCCTTCGCAGAGAGTTTCTGTTGAAGCACTTCTGCATAGCTCGCGTTATGCTCTGCATAGACCTGTCGAAGTTTCTGCTCCTGCTCGGGGGTCAGCGACAGCAGCCTCAGGAGCATCGACACAGGTGGGAGCGCAGGGTCCGGGGATGCCGTACGGGTAAAGGATTGTGGCGCTTTGCTATCCGATGACTGTTTTGTGGCCTCCTGTGCGGATGACGCTAACGTGCAGAGAAGCGTTATGACGACGATAACCAGCCGCGTCCACTGCAAGCCTTTCATGGGTGACCTCCTTCCGAAAAGGGAAAACTGCCTCCTGTCGCTAAGTGTATCATACAACAAGCGCTCGGACAACGGCAAGATTCGCGGGTGAGGGGATGAAAATCGCTTATTTCGATTGCTTTTCGGGTATCTCGGGCGATATGGCGCTGGGGGCGCTGCTGGACGCAGGCGCGCCGGAGGACAAGTTGCAGGAGGTATGGAATAGTCTGCCCCTGACGGGGTGGAGTTACCGTATCGAAAAAACAACCGTTAACGGAATAGAGGCGACGGACGTTTCCATCCTCTGCGATGGGCAGCAACCTCATCGCCATCTATGCGACGTGCTGGAGGTTATCGGGCAAAGCACGGCATCGGTGCGTGCGAAAGAGTGGGCAGGTGCAGTGTTTCGTCGGCTGGCGGAGGCGGAAGCACGCGTGCACGGTACGACCGCAGAACGGGTGCATTTCCACGAGGTCGGGGCAATAGATGCCATTGCCGACATTCTGGGCGTGTGTGTGTTGCTGGATGCGGTCGGCGTGGATGCGGTGGAATGTTCCCCTCTGCCGATGTCGCGCGGGTTTGTCAAGGCAGCACACGGGGTGATACCGGTACCTCCGCCCGCGGTGATGGAACTGACTCAGGGAGTAGAGGTGGTTCCCGATGACGCTGTGCAGGGTGAGACGGTAACCCCAACGGGAGCCGCCCTGATGGTGACTCTGGCGCGAAGATTCGGTGGGTTTCCTCGCATGAGGGTAGAGCAGGTGGGTTACGGCGCGGGCAAGAAGCGATTCGAATCGCGACCGAACCTGCTGAGGGTGGTCGTCGGAGAGTCAGTACCAGAACTACCCGTTCAGGATACGGTGCTGATTGAGGTCAACATAGACGATATGAATCCGGAGTGGTATTCCGCAGTGCAGCAGAAGCTGTTCGCAGCGGGAGCGATGGATGTATATTACCTTCCCATAGTGATGAAGCATGGACGTCCAGCCACGCAGCTGAGCGTGTTGTGTGAGCCGGGCAGAGAAACAGGCTTGTTCGATATTCTTTTCCGTGAGACCACTACCTTTGGTGCGCGTTTCAGCCGATGGCAGAGGTTGTGTCTGGAACGGCGGTGGGAAACGGTGCAAACCCGTTATGGAGAGGTGCGGATGAAAATCGGCATATGGAACGGCAGGGAAGTGACCGCCTCGCCGGAGTACGCGGACTGTGCGGCGCGCGCTGCAGAGTGTGGTGTGACGCTGAAAGAGGTATACACGGAGGCGGTGCGACGGTATCGCGAAGGGCGTACCGATGACAACGACAACGCATAGGCTGAAGGGTATCGTCATCCGCGCCAGCGCGGGCAACTATACCGTCTTTCATGAGGGGCATGAGGTGCTTTGTAGCCTGCGGGGCAACCTGAAGAAAGAGCTGGTGATGACCGAAAGCGCCAGCCGCGCCCCGCGCGTGATTCTGGCAAAGCGCAAACGACTGACCAACCCCGTCGCCGTAGGGGACACGGTGCGGTTCCATTACACCACCTCGCATCAGGGCGTCATTACCGAAGTGGAACCGCGTCGCTCGGCAGTAGTGCGTTTCATCCCCCGCACCAAAGAGGTGCAGGTCATCGTGGCGAACATCGACCTGCTGTTGGTTGTGTTCTCGGTGCTGGAGCCCCGCTTAGACCCCTGGCAGTTAGACCGGTTTCTGGTAGCGGCATACGCGAACGGATTAAAACCCCTTATCGTGGCGAACAAGTGCGACCTGCCCATCGAGCCGCAGACAGAGTATCACCTGCAGGTATATGCCCGCAGCGGTTATGAAGTGTGGCGGGTGAGCGCGACACGGGGCGACGGCATCGCCAACCTGCGCCAACGGCTGCGAGGACAAATCGCGGCGGTGTGCGGACCGTCGGGGGTGGGGAAGAGCAGTCTCCTGAACGCTTTACATCCGGGGCTGGGGCTGAAGGTCGGGCAGGTTGGCGAGACCACGCACAAAGGCAGACATACCACCACCCTGGCGCAGCTCATCCGGCTGGGGGAAGACAGCTGGATTGCGGACACTCCGGGGATGCGCAACTTTGAGCTGTGGGCAGTAGACGCCGAAACCATCTGGCAAGCCTTCCCGGAGCTACGCCCGTATCTGAGCGAGTGTTACTTCCCCGACTGTCAGCACGACACCGAGCCTGATTGCGCGGTGAAAGAGGCGGTCGAGCAGGGGAAGATAGACCAGCGGCGGTACGAGAGCGCGCTTCTGCTGGCGAAGGAGGCGCAGGAACGCCAGCAAACTGTGGGGGACAGGTAGCATCGCCCGTTACTTCAGACCAAGTGAACGGAACATTTCGCGTATCTGCTGGTCTCCGGTAATCTGGACGAGCGCGTCCACAACACGCCTGTGTTTTTCGTTTTCGGGGAGGTCTTTCAAGTTGAGCTTTCCCGTGCGGTTTTGGCGGAACAGCTCTGCCCACACGCGCACGCCATAGCGCTGGGCGATGGTATGCAGTATCTCATGCATCATCGCTTCGCCCAACATGCGTTCCTCCGCAGAACGCTCTCGGAACTCCTTCTCCGGCAGCCAGATGGGATTTGTCTGACCGGAATATCGCTTGCGAAACTGCTGCGCTCCGGGACGCAGCGAGCGGCGATACCATATATCCGGATACGCCGTATCGCCCGCCACCTTGCCCTGCTCTTCGATCCAGATAATCGCGCCCATGAGTAGCCAGTAGGGGAGATTCTCTCCGACACCGCTCAGGAAGACCCATTTCAGCTCGTGCGCTTCCACGCCATCTCCTCCCGCTTCGTAGCGCAGGTTGTAGGGTCCTACACGTCCCGTGCAGGCAATCCACGTCTCGGATTGAGGTCCACCCCACGTGGCTCCACCATAACCTGACAGCTGCGCCGGCGCGGTAAGCGAGACAAACAGCGCATCCTCTGGTTCGTAGCCACCGACCACCTGCCGCTCGCGGTCGTAAATACCCATCAGTAGCGCGAGATACTCCGGAAGCCAGCGGCGGTACAACGGCGTGTCCGGGATATAAACTGTCATGCGTCGGTAGGAGGCTGTAAGCCAGCGCGTGTCCAGCTGCGAGTGTTTGGCAGTAACGATGACCACCCTGTCGGAAGGCACACGGAAGTTCAAAGTGGATGCATCCCGCGACTGCGGTTCGGGCATGACCTGCTGGATGTCGGCTGTGCCCTCTGGCAGCTGCACCGTGACATCTATCTCTCCTGTCGCCTTGCCCAGCCCTGCCAACGAGCGGAAGTAGAAATGGTCTTTGCGTTCGCCACCGTAGCGGGTCATCGGCACGTTGTAAGCGGCGTCCAGCCAGCGGAAGCGCACCGTCGCCCGGTCAGCGGTTGGGTGCAGCAACAATACCTGCGCGTGGCGCAACTCCAGCCGCGAGAGGTACTCATACACCGGAGGCAGTAGCGAATACTTTGCTCCTTCGACGACTAACTCCTCCGCTGTCAGGGGCATAGGCAACGCGACAACGCCTGAGGCAACCACCGCCACCTCCGCAGAACCATCGGTGCGCAGACGATATGTCCACTGCTGGCTCGGCGCGTCTGGCTTCTGGGGCAGGTGGCGCAAGCTCAGCGCAAGGTGGAACGCGCCTTCGACGCTGTCGCGAGTCGAGTCGTGCTGAACCAGCAGGCGGTACCGCCCCGCCGCCGTCTGGTACTCGATCAGCGGGAACTCTTGTGGGTCGCCGTCGGGCGTGCTCCACACAGTTTGCCACCCATTGCCCCTTTGCCTTTGCAGCTGCACCGAAACCGCCAGCCCTCGCGAGTCGACGCGCCCCTGCAGCCACCATCCATCGCGTTCGCGCGGCACAGTAAAGTGCAACTCACCCATCTGAACATCGTCTTCGGGCTTTGGTGGCCGCAGCGGCAGCCGCACGATGCCCTGTGTCAGCGAGGCGATGTCGGCGTTGGGTGGGGCCGGGGGTGGCAGGCGAAACTCAATCTCAGGGCGGTTGCCGTCCAGCTGGCGATACAGTTCCGCGATGCGCTGCTTAGCCTGTCGGCGCAAGGGCAGGTCGGCGCGGGAGATTTCGACCAGCCGCTTCCACGCTTTGAGTTCGATGTCGGCTCTACCTGCTATCTTCGCCATTTGTGCCCGCAGGCGATAGATGTGCGGGTTCTCGTCGTCCAGCCGCCACGCGATGGCAAGACGTTCAGCCGCTTCGGCGGTCTTGCCCGCTTTCAGCAGGGTTTCCGCCTCACGCACGAGTCGCTCGGCGCGGGCGATACTTGCCAGAGTTGCCCCGTAATTGTCAAAAATCAGCTCGGCGGGAGCCTGCACCCGGAAGGCTGCACGCGCCGACGGCAGTTCCTTCGTGCTCGCTCTCATGTCGGAGGTCGGGAAGTGGTAGACCTGCACTGCGTCATGTCCCGCTCTGTCCAGCAGGTAGGGAAGGTTGGTCACGCGCAATGCATAAGAACCGTTGCGCTCCGCCACCGTTCCGCCCACATACACCTCATCACCGAGATTGCCATCGCCTGCCACTTCAATGACAACCCGCAGTGGCGCGCTGCTATCCAGCGCCACCGCCGACAGGTGAACGACGCGGTTGGCAGCCAGCAGTGGAGTGCGCGCGCGCAGATGCTCGCCCTCGTAGACCGCCACATAGCTGGTCGCCCGCGCCGCGCTCGGCGATTTCCTCACCGCGCACCACAGGTTCAGGGTATACCGTGCAGCAGGCGGACGCGAGCCGAGAGCTCGTGCGGTGTTGCTGAACGGATGGAGATACGTCACCTGCACCTCGCCTTGCGCTGCGGAGATGCCTGCATAGATTGTGCCGTCCAGGATAGGCAGGTCGACGGAAGCGTCCGACAGGCTCCAGCGGATGCTGTCGGGAACCCACTGGCTGAGTGGGACCGAGCCCTGTGCGGTGTGCGCCCGCACGCCCTGCCACACGGGATGCGAAAACAGCGGCTTGTTGTTCACACTGGTCAGCCGAACTTGTATGTTGTCATTGGGCGAGACGGCGACCGGCAGGCGTTCCACCATCTTGCCGTTCAGCAGAAGCTGCGCACCATGCAGGTTGCCATCGATGCGCAGCCACTGTAACCGCCGTTGTGCCGCCAGCTCCTCCAACGCTAACTGTCGCTCTCGCTGTTGCCACTGTGCGTACCAGTCTGCATAGCGCATTCTGGATCCGGAAATAGTGCCCAGCCCCCGCACGTAGACGCGCCCGCGCAGCTTCATCGGTTGTCCCACGATGTTGCGGTCTTTGCGCGTGGTAATCCACTCCTGCAGCACCTGCTCTTTCAGGTCGCTGAGCCAGATGGTGGTCTGCCCCGAATCGTCCTGAATACGCGCGTCGCACCAGTTGCCCCAGTCGCCCCCGTGGCCGTCGCCCGTGTCCGCGACCTCCAGCGTTAGCACATCCTCGCGTTTCAAGGGAACATGCAGCGTGATGGGATTGTCACCCGGTTTCATCACGGGGCTTTCGTATACCTTCTCCTCGCCCACGAACACGCGGAAGATTGCCGCGCCGGGTCTGCCCAAGACGCCGTCATCCACGCCGATGGTGGCGCGGAAATACCAGGGCCCTTGCGCGAACGCCGACGCCGCTGATAGCAGCAACAGCAAACCAATGAACGCTCCCATGCCATTACTCCAGAAAGACTGGTTGTGTCCACGCGCGAGATCCTGCCTCGCCAATTGCTTCCACGCGGGCATACTTTCTGGCTTTGTGTAGCGAGAAAGAAGCCATGTTACCGACAACATGTTCCACTACCTCTCCGTGCAGAGAAATCAATCGCATCTCCTTCGCGTTTGTCGCGCGTACCCGATAATAACTGTCCTCTACGGTTATCTCCTCCAGCACGACGCCTGTGGAGGCGTAGAAGCGCCCCTCTTTCAGTGCCTCCAGCACCGCTTCCTTACTCCGCTCGCGCACGTTCACCGCGTTCCATGCGCTTCCCATTTGAAGGACGCGGTGAGTGTCTTCGTTAGCGTATCCCCACACCCGCTTGCCTTCCGAAAGCAGAAGGTCCCAGCGGTTCAGAGCATAGGGACTGCCTTCCAAGTACTCGATGACGTTGTTGTAGATTTCGATGCCGTGATAGCGTTCCAGATGGAGCAGTTGCGAGTTGTGCCAGTGGTCGTGGTTTTCGCCCCAGTTGGGATGATTCAGGATGACTAGACCGCCTTCTCGAAGGGTGAGGTCTATCACCGACTGATAGCTGAGGTCGTGGGGTAGGGTAGAGGTCACGTTCACCCGCAGGATGTGCTGTTGTGCGCTGTGTTCTACGCCGGGCAAGAAAAGAATGTGTGGATGAAGCCCGTTTGGAAAGGCTACTACATCGTGGTCGGTGAGTGCCACAAAGTCGTATCCTCGCCGGGCGCAGGCGTCCAGTGTATCATCGGGGGGTAGTTCTCCGTCGCTGACGGTTGTGTGCGCGTGCAGGTTGCCCCTCAGCCAAAGCGAATACCGTTGCGCGTATGGGTTGTGTCGTATCGGCATAGGGTCTCGTTTGCGCTCACCCTCCAGCTTCTCTTATACCTCTAAATGGCAGGCGTAAATGGCAGGCGAAAGCCTTTCTCAACCTAATTCTTTATGTTAATAGCGAATGTGGTCGAAACGCCTTCGCATCAGAAGCGTCAATACTTTGAAATCTATTCCACAACAGACCACCGCCTACCTCCGGTGAAAAACCAGTATATACTCCGTTGGGTAAGCGAGATAATCAGCGCTATGTGTTTTGGCGAACTTGCCTGTCTGCTTGTCGCGCGTGCGGGGCAGGATTTTGCTGGGAATCTCACGCAGAATCACGCGCGTCAGCGCGAAGCCGAGTGTAGCCAGCTGCTCAGCAAAGACCTGCGCGTTCTGCACCTCGACGCCGTTTAGGCATGTGTTGCCGATGACGATACAGGCGTATCCGCCAGAGCGCATTACCCGTCGCCACTCGGTGAAGCATGCGTACATCTCGGCGAAGTAGAGGGCGACCTCGCGTGCTTTGCGTGGGTTGACCTGATCGAGCCTGCTGACAATCGCCTCCGCTAGCGGAGAGTGAAGGTCATCCCTTGGCTCGTTAACACCGTTCGAACGTCCAATAAAACCCTGACGGAACTCACGCAGGTCGGTCGTCATCTGGAACCACAGTGCGCTCAGCTGATGCAGGTCAGCGTACTCGTAGCTGGTGACATAAGGTGGTGAAGTCACAATCAGGTCTATGGACTGACTAGGTACTGGCAGGGCGCGTGCATCTACACAGAAGCACTCGACGGGCGTTTCGAGTGTGCCGGCGCACTTCAGCAACCCCCAGTAATCTCGGTTGCCCCGCGCCATGCGCTGCACATGCCTGAAAAAGACCTGTTCAGGCTCGGGTATAGGCTTATCCAGTTTGCGCATGGGCTTCACGCTACGGTCGTGCCACCACGAAACAGGCTTAAGCGTGTGGGACAAGGCGCATCGGAAGAAGGGCTGCACAGCCTCATTCTGACATTCAAGTGCGTGTTGTATTTGCGAGAGTGACTGCAACACATCATCGCGGAACCAGTAGCGCAGTCGCTCATGCCATTCGGTGTCGCGTTCGGTTGAGGACCCTTCCCAAAATAGCGGCGGCTGAACGCGCGACACCAGTCTACCGCGAACACATCCGATAGTCTCCTGCAGAAGGCTCGGCTCAACAGCTCTTACTTTCGCGGTCGCTATCAAGTGCGCGACAGGATTGATGTCCACCCCTACGCTTGGACGTCCAAGTCGCTTCGCTTCCACCAACGCCGTGCCCGAACCCATGAATGGGTCTAAAACGGTGTCACCTGGACGCGAGTATTCCTCGATGAGCTTGGCTGCCAGCTGCGGGATGAACTTGGCAGGGTAGCGATGGTAACCGTGTGTGGCGTAGCTCGTCTGCGCCTGCGTCAGGTGCGCAAACGCCCATTTGGGGTCAGGAGTCAGCCCCGTAAACTGCTCCAACACTGATACTGTAGAGTCTGCTAATCGAGTTCCAACCATCGTTTCAAATCCTCGCCCAGACGGTCAACGGTTCGGAAGACGCGCGAGTAGTGCTGGATTTCGGATTCGTTGCGGAATAGGTAAATCCTGTCGTATACTGCCACAGACATACTCGCTTGCTTGGAAGACAAATCTCCTGTTGTTGCTGCCTTTGTCAGCACATTATCGTTGTCGAGGGTTATAAAGCAGAACTTGACCCCGCGTCCGCGCAGCCGTTCTGCCCAGAACAGGTCCTGTTGAAAACGCTCACGCAGAGACACTTTACAGCTGTAGACTGCAATAATCCGTTGTGGGACGTTGCTAGAGTTCGACTCATATGCCACCACGTCCACATTCGACTCTGCAGTGACTGATTGAATTTCGCCTCGTACCCACAGTCGTTCACTCAATGGCTCCTTGAGAGAAGCTGAGATTGCCCTCCACTGGACTACGTGCAAATTTTTCAAGCCCTTACACTGGGTAGTGAACTCCTGCAACACGATGTCTTCGAATGCCTTGCCGGACTTCACCTTCCACGACTCGATAGCATCTCCTGATGTAGTTTGCTTGCGGAACTGCGCTAGATACTCCTCCTTCAGCCGCGCCCATGTCTGAGTAGGAGAGATCTCTTGCTTACGCAGCTCCTTGTACCTTTCCACTAAAGACATCTCGCCCATTACTCGTGCATAACCCCCCTTCACGCGCCTAGCGACCCCAAGCTCCCGTCCCAGCACGCGCAGTCAGTTACTTGACTGCGGACCTCTCTTTCAATCAGCCACTATAGCGCAAACGAGTTTCGCTGTCAAGATTGCCTGAGTTGGGCGGCTTGCCTCCGTATCGCGGCGCGGTCTGCCTCGCTGAGGCGGCGCAGGTTGCGCACCTGCTGCCCCAAGCGCGGGTGGTTCTCAAACAGTGTCTCGTGGCGCATCAGGAAGTCCCAGTACAGCGTGGTGAACGGGCAGGCATCCTCGCCCACGGCGCGGTCGGGATTGTAGCGACACCCCGCGCAGTAGTTGCTCATCCGCTGGATGTATTTTCCGCTGGCAATGTAGGGCTTTGAAGACATCAGCCCGCCGTCAGCGAATTGCGACATTCCGTACACATTTGGCAGTTCTACCCACTCCACCGCGTCCACGTAGATTGCCAGATACCAGGCATGAATCTGCTTCGGTTGCACACCCAGCAGCAGCGCATACAGCCCCGTGACCATCAGCCGCTGGATGTGGTGTGCGAAGCCGTAGCGCAGCGTCTGTCCAATCACCTCGCGCAGGCAGTTCATGTCGGTCTCGCCCGTCCAGTAGAAGTCGGGCAGGTTCGCGTCTGCCCCAAGCGCGTTGCGCTCCAGATACTCGGGCATATACAGCCAGTAGACGCCGCGGATATACTCGCGCCAGCCCAGCAGTTGGCGCACGAAGCCCTCCACGCTCTGCAGCGGCGCGTGCTTTTGATAGTAAGCGTCCACTGCCTTCTGGATTGCCACGCGCGGGTCGAGCAGTTTCAGGTTGATCGCTGACGACAGGCGCGAGTGGTACAGGTACGGCTCGCCCGTCCACATCGCGTCTTGGTAGGGACCGAACAGCGGCAGGCGGTTCTCGATGAAGTCGTCCAGCGCGCGTTCGGCGTCTTCAGGGGTGACTGCCCAATCGAAATCGCGCAGGCTGCCGGGGTGGTTGGGGAATCGCGCCTCCACCAAGCGGATGACCTCTTGCGTGATGGCGTCGGGCATAAAACGCACGGGCTGGGGCACAAGCCCTGGTCCCTGCTTGCCGAAGGCTTGGCGGTTCTCGGCGTCATAGTTCCACGCGCCGCCGACGGGCTGCTTGCCCTCCATCAGGATGCCCGTGCGCTGGCGCATCTCGCGGTAGAAGAACTCGAGACGCAGCTGCTTGCGTGTGGCAGCGTGCTGGCGGAACTCGTCGAGCGTCATCAGGAAGTGGCGGTCGGGGCGCACCTCCAGTGGCACGCCGAGTTCCCGCGCGGTCTGCAACAGGCTCTGCAGCACGCGGTACTCGCCTGGCTCGACGACGATGAGTTTCTGGGGCTGGTGGGTGCGGATGGCGCGGGCCAGTTCGGTCGCGAAACTGCCGCCATTGGCGGGATCGTCCAGCGCGTGGTACACTATGGTGTAGCCCTGCCGGTGCAGCCAATCGCGGAAGTGGCGCATCGCGCTCAGGAAAATCGCAATCCGTGCTTTATGGCTCCACACATGGGTTGCCTCTTCCGCGACCTCTGCCATCCAGACGGCATCGCAACAGGGATCAAACCCTTCAAGCGCGGCAGAGCGTCGGTCTAAGTGGTCGCCCAGTATCAGCACGAGATGGCGCATCGGACGGGGAAGCAACCGATTCTATTTCAGCCTTGCTTTCTGCTTGATGGCTGCCAGTTCCTTTTCTGTTACGGCTTTCACCGACCCATCGGCGTATCCAACCAGATACTTTTTGTCCTTGTGCGGCACGGCGTCGTAAAGTACGACCACCTCGCTCAGTTTGGGGTACATGCTGGCAGGACGCCACGTGATATGCGGGTTGGTTTTGTACTCCTTGTGCGTGACGGGGCAGGTCAGCACGTACTTGTCCGCTGCGTAAGGCTGCAATGCCTCGCTGAGCTTCTGGGCGGTGGTAGCGGGCGGGAACATGTTGTCCCAATCCTGCAGATACATCTGTACCGCCTTCAGCGCCTTCTTCATGTGCGCGCTGCACTTCTGGCTATCGGGCGACAGCTGCGCCCACGCGACGGTGAGAATGACGACGGTGGTCGCCATCACAACCGCGATTCGTTGCAATTTCATGGTAGTGTTACCTCCTGAAAAGAGTATGCCGATAGTTTAGACGGATTGGGGAACCTCTTGTTTCGCCAGCGAGAACCTTGACGTTCTCCACAGGGATTGTATCACAGAGAAAGGGGAGCTTTCAAATGTTCGGTTGCTTGCAGGCAGTGGGATGGACTATAATAGGAATGCGATGGCAAAAGGAAAGTCCCAGCAAACGAAGGAATCGGGTGACCGCGTGGTACTGGTGAATCGGCGTGCCTACCACGACTATGAGATACTGGAGACCTTTGAAGCGGGTATTGCGCTGGTAGGCACGGAGGTCAAGTCGGTTCGCGCGGGCAGGGTGAATCTGCAGGACGCCTACTGCAAGGTGCAAAACGGCGAGGTATGGCTGTATAACATGCACATCAGCCCCTATTCACACGGCAACCGCTATAATCCCGACCCGGTGCGCCCTCGCAAGCTGCTCCTGCACAAGTGGGAGATAAACCGCCTGATGGGCAAGGCAGAGATGAAAGGGCTGACCATTGTGCCGCTGAAGATATATTTCAAGCGCGGTTATGCGAAGGTGGAAATCGCCATCGTGCGCGGCAAGAAGCTGTATGACAAGCGCCAAGCCATCGCGGAACGCGACCGCCAGCGTGAAGAAGAACGCATGATGATGAACCGACAATAAGAGTAGAAGGTTAGCGAAAGTGGTGAGGTTTCCGTGATAGGCACACACATCGGCAAATACCGCATTGTGCGCCAGCTGGGAGTAGGGGGCATGGCGCACGTGTACGAGGCACAGGATGAGACTATCGGGCGCACGGTCGCATTAAAGGTTCTCGTGCTGCCCTCCATCATCAGCGAGAGTGAGCGTCTGGACATGGTGCGCCGCTTCGAGCGGGAGGCGCGTTCGGCAGGCAAACTCTCGCACCCCAACATCGTTACCATCTACGAGGTGGGTAGCGCGAACGGGATGCACTATATCGCGATGGAGTTCATGCACGGCCAAACAGCGCGACAGGTGCTGAACGAGGAGGGTAAACTCCAGCCAGACCGTGTACTGAACATCGTGAAACAGGTTGCCAGCGCGCTGGACTACGCGCACGCACGAGGCGTCATCCATCGCGATGTCAAGCCCGACAACATCGCCCTGCTGGAAGACGGTATTGTCAAGCTGACCGATTTCGGCATCGCGCGGCTGGCAAACGACCTAGTGCGCACGCAGGCGGGAATCATGGTGGGTTCACCCGCCTATATGTCGCCAGAACAGATTGTCGGTGACGAGATCGACGGACGTTCGGATGTATTCTCGCTGGGTGTTACCACTTACGAGTTGCTCACCGGTTCCAAGCCATTTGACGCCAGCACCATCACCGCGGTGATGCACAAGATTATCTACGAACAGCCTGCCCCGGCGGAAGAACTGTCTCCCGCGGTGGAGCGCGTGCTGCGCAGAGCGATGGAGAAGGAGCCTGCCAAACGTTATCAGTCCGCCCGTGCATTCGCTGAGGACCTGGGGTTGGCGATGCTGACATCGGGGGTGCAGGGCGAGGCAGATATCTTCCACGCGCGTCCGCAGCCGTCCAAACCAGAGGTCGAGAAAACGGTTATTACCACGCCGCCAGAAGAGGTTCCTGTCCCGCCGCGCAAGCGCGGGTGGGGGTGGATAGCTGCTACGGCATCTGCTGCCGTCGTGCTGCTGGCTGTGGGGGCGTGGGTTGTGCTGAGTGGGAGCGATGGGCAGTGGCGGCGCTATTTGGCGGATTGGGGTATCGTCCCCCAATCAGAGGCTGCGCCGGTATCCGCTTCGGAGACGAGTGCTGTCATTACGAAACCTGTGGGGGCGACCTACGTGCTGAGCGATTTTGAAATCGCAGCGGGCGGCTGGCAGGTTGAGACCAGCGCCACCATCCTTCAGCGCGTGCGCGGCGGTGCGAGTCAGGGAGCATACTGGTTGAAGGTGATGAACCGTTCTCTGGAGTACGAACCTGCCCTCGCGGTGCGGCTGTTCCCCGAGTCCAGCGACTGGTCGCGCTTCGGGGATACGCTGGCGGTGGATATTTTCCTGCCAGCGCGGGTGACCACAGACTGTCGCGCTACTGTGGCGCTGGTGGATAGCCAGGGGCAGAAGCATACTCTGCCTCAGCCCGTAATGTTGCGACCGGGTTCCTGGGTAAACGTGGAATGGCGGGCAGGGGATTTGCTGTTGGACGTCAAAAGCCTACTGATAGAGGTAGAAAACCTGCCCGTAGGCGACACGGGATGGTTTGGCATTGACCACCTGCGGGTATATCGCACGCAATAGGAGGAGGAGATGGCGGAATATTTCAACCTGCCCATGCTCGGGCAAACGATGGAAGAAGGTACCATCACGAAGTGGCTGAAGGCAGAAGGGGATTACATCCGCCGCGGTGATATCATCGCCGAGGTGATGACCGATAAAGCCAATCTGGAAGTGGACGCTACTTTCGAAGGCTACCTGCGCAAGATTCTGGCGGCAGAAGGAGAAACCGTTCCTGTCAACGCGCCAATTGCCATTATCAGCAAGACACCCGACGAAGATATCTCCTCTTTGTTGACAACCAGCGCAACGAGCGAACCGCAGCCCAAAGCCACACAGTCGGAAGCACCAGAGCCTGCCAGGACAGCACCCTCTGCGGAAACCCCGGCGACAGCAGCTGCTGGGGAACGCCTGTTCATCAGCCCCCGAGCACGGCGTCTGGCACAGGAGAAGGGCGTGCCCCTGACATCACTGGCTGGACGTGGCAGCGGACCCCAAGGGCGCATTCTGGAGCGCGATGTGGAGAGCGTGTGGCAGGAGCTGATGTCTGCAAAGCCGCGTGTGACGCCACTGGCAGAGAAAGTCGCAGCAGAAGCGGGCGTCGATGTGGCAGCGGTCCCGGGTACGGGAGTAGGCGGACGGGTGACGAAAGAAGATGTGCTTCGCGCTACCGCGCCCTCCGTCGCGCCGACACCACCTCCTCCTGTCGCGCCGCCTGCAGGCACACAAGCCATTAAACTGACAGGGCTTCGCAAGCTGGTGGCGGAGAACGTGGTGAAAGGGTTCTTCTCTGCGCCGCCGGTGACGCTGGTTGTAGAAGTCGATATGACCGATTGTGTGAACCTGCGCGAACAGCTGCTGCCCGAGGTCGAGAAGGCATACGGTACCCGCCTGACCTATACCGACCTCATCGTGAAGGCGGTCGCCCGTGCCCTGCGCGAGCATCCGATGATGAACGCCACCCTGCAGGGCGACCAGATTCTGATACACACCGACATCAACGTGGGCGTGGCAGTGGCGGTAGAGGATGGGCTGCTGGTTCCTGTGCTGAAAAACGCCGACCGCAAACCGCTGGGCGAAATATCCCGGGAGTTACGCGAACTGGCAGACCGCGCCCGCGCCGGCAAAAGCACCCCCGAAGACCTTTCTGGCGGTACGTTTACCGTCACCAATCTGGGCGCGTACGACGTGGAGATGTTCAACCCCGTGCTGGTGCCAGGTCAGACAGGCATTCTTGGGGTGGGGCGCATCGCGGAAAAGCCTGCTGTCCGTGAGGGACAGGTCGTTGCCCGACACCTGATGAACCTGTGTCTCACCTTTGACCATCGCGTGCTGGACGGCGCCCCCGCCGCCCGCTTCCTGCAGCGCGTGAAGCAGCTGCTGGAATCGCCGATGCTGCTGCTGGTATAGGTGGTGAAATCCGATGAGCCAGCACGCGCCGCCATTACAAAAGGATTGGACTCAGGACGAGTGGCTTTCTCTTCCTGAAGGCCCCCCGTATTACGAGTTAGAAGGAGGCAGGTTAGTCCTCATGCCTTCACCACATCGCAGGCACCAGCAGGTGACTGGTCTCCTCTTTGCTCGCCTGTATGAATATTGCCGTCAGCACGGATCGGGCACGGTGGTGATGGAGGTAGACGTTGCTTTGCCCAACGGGCGGGGATACATCCCTGACATCGCTTTCGTGGCGCGGGAGCGTGGATCGATGCTGTTGACGCCGGACGGGAAAGTGCGTGGAGCGCCCGATTTGGTAGTGGAAGTGCTTTCTTTGTCTACACGCCTGCGCGACCTGTTCACAAAGCTGGAGGGCTATCAGGACGCAGGTGTGCGCTTTTACTGGGTCATCGATCCTGAAACCCTGCTGATTGCCGAGTACGAGCTGACTCCCGAAGGCTACGTCTTGCGCAGCCGTGTGGAAGGTGATGCCGTCTTCCGCCCGCGTCTTTTCGAGGGACTGGAACTGAAGCTGACTGACTTGCTTGGCGACTAAGGCGGGATTGCGGGATAAGTCGCCGTCGCCGATTTGCCCATCCCCCGTTTTCCGTGAGCAGGATAGTTACACGTTCCCGACCAAATAGATTAGGTATGCAAAATAATCACGGAGGTGGGGACAGTGGTGCATGAAGAATGGGAGGTCATCTCTCGCGCGACGCCCGAACAGGTGCGTTTTTATCAGGAGCACGGCTACGTGAAGCTGGGACGCCTCTTCACGCGGGAGGAGCTGGACGCGCTGCGCGACCATGTCGACGGTATGATTGCTTCGCTGCCGCCCGGCAAACGCCCGGAGGAGCTGGATGTGCCCCACTTTGAGGACCCTTGGCTGTTCCGGTATCTGGCGCATCCGCGCGTGCTGGATGTGGTAGAGTGTTTCATCGGACCCGATATCGTTCTGTGGAGTAGCCACTTCATCGCGAAGCCCGGCGGGGATGGTAAAGCTGTACCCTGGCATACCGACGGCGACTACTGGGGCGGTCGGCTCTCGCCAATGGAGGTCATCACCTTATGGCTAGCCGTCGACGAGTCTACGCCCGAAAACGGCTGTATGCGCGTTATTCCCGGCTCGCATCGATGGGCGCATCGCGGAAGAGATGCGTATCGCCCGGTGGATACGAACACCCATGTGTTCTCCTCAGAGCTGGAGGGTGTTGACACTTCCCAGGCCGTGGATGTGGTGCTGGCAGAGGGTGAGTGCAGTGCCCATGACGCATGGACCGTGCACGGCTCTGCCCCCAATACGTCCAGCAAGCGACGATGCGGCTACACCATGCGGTATATGCCCGCTTATGTGGTGCATCACGACCCGCCTGGCACGCATCGCATTTACCTGTTGCGGGGCAAAGACCGAACAGGCGGGAAAAACATTTACACGCCAGTACCCGAGTTTTAGCCGAGTGCCACCTGTCGCACAATCTCCAGCACCCAGCGGGCGGTCTTCTCGAGGTCGGAGATGCGGCAACACTCGTCATGGGTGTGCACCTTGTCCATGCCCGTGCTGAGCACGACGGTTGGGATGCCTTTGGCGTTGTATACATTGGCGTCGCTACCGCCGCCCGCCAGTTTTGCTTCGTACGGAAGCCCTAAAGCGAGCGCGCTCGCGCGGGCAATCTGCACCACTGGGGCGTCTTCGGGGAGGCGATATGCCTCATAGTGACGCGACGTTACGACCTCCACCTGCGCACCCATCGCCTCCGCTTCCTCGCGGAAGCAGGCTATCATGTGCGCCAGCTGCGTCTCCAGCTTTTCGGTGTTGTGACTGCGCGCTTCCGCACGGATTTCTACTTCAGGGCATACCACGTTGGTCGCCTGTCCACCGTGAAAGGAACCGATGTTGGCGGTGGTCTCCTCGTCGATGCGCCCCAGCCTCATGCGGGCAATCGCGCGCGATGCCGCCACGATGGCACTGATTCCCTGTTCGGGCGCGGCTCCGGCGTGGGCAGAGCGTCCTACCACGCGCACCGTCAGGTGGTCGTGTGTGGGTGCACCGACGACGACATGACCCACAGGCGGTCCCGTATCCAGCACAAAGCCCATCGTGGCGTTGACCTCCTGTAGCGGCAGGTGCTTCGCACCCAACAGCCCAATCTCTTCCGCCACACTCAGCAACAACCAGATTTCCCCATGCGGCAGGTTGTTTTCCACGATACACTCGATTGCCTCCAACAGCGGGGCAAGCCCTGCCTTGTTGTCCGCGCCGAGAATGCTCGAACCGTCGGTGCGGATAAGGTCATCTTCTATGATAACCTGCACCTCAGGATTGGGTTCTACGGTATCGAAATGCGCGCTGAAGAAGATGGAAGGCGCATTGCGCACGTTTGCGGGCAGTCGGGCGATGACGTTGTTGCCATTGCCGCCAATCTGTTTGCCCGCCTCATCCTGTTGGACCTCCAATCCCAGTCGACGCAAACGAGCGAGTACAGCCGCGATGATTTCCGCTTCCTGTTTGGGCGGGCTGTTGATGCGACATAGTGCCACGAAATCGTCCACCAGTCGGTGGGTATTCACCATCTTCCTGCCTCCTATCGGGTAATGGTGATTTTGCTCAGCCCACGTGGTCGGTCGGGGTCGTATCCCCGCGTTTCTGAGAGATGGAACGCGAACAGCTGACCCACCACGATGTAAACCAGGGGGCTGATACGCTCGGCGATGTCGGTGGGCAGCACCACCGTGCGCGTTGCCAGCCGCAGTATCTCGGGATTGCAGGACACCACCACAATCTCTGCGCCGCGCTCTCGCAGTCGCGCAGTCAGCTGAAGCATTGTCGCGTATGCGCTGCCGTTAGGGGCATATACGAAGCAGGGGAATCCTGTATCCACTACGGCGATGGGTCCATGCATGAAGTCGGCGGCAGAGTAGGCACGTGCAATCACGTAGCCCGTCTCCATCATCTTCAATGCCGCTTCGTGCGCCGTGCAGAAGTTGTACCCGCGTGCCAGCACCATGCAGGCAGACATATAGCGGTAACGCTCGGCGAGCAGTTCTATCTCATCCTCCATCGCCAGCACCTGTTCCATTCCCGCGGCCGCCTCCTCGATATCCTCGCCGATACGCGGACGTCCAGCCAGAGCATCCACCAGCAGGGCGATATTCGCCAGAGCGGCAGTGTAGGTCTTGGTAGCGGCGACACTGCGTTCCTCGCCTGCATGGCACAGCAATACATGCTCAGCCACCTGCGCCAGTTCCGCGCTGGGGTCGTTGGTGATAGCCGCTGTCAATGCCCCCGCGGCGCGGGCTGCGGAAACCACCTCCACGACGTCCTGCGCCTTGCCGGACTGGCTGATGCCGATGACCACCGCACGAGAGAGGTTGAGCTGCCCGTTGTAAAGCGTGAAGATGGAGGGGGCCGCCGAGGCGACCGGGATGCCCGCTTCTATCTCCAGACGGTATTTGGTGTACAGGGCTGCGTTATCCGAGGTGCCTCGAGCGCTAATCATCGCAAATTGGATGCCTCGGTCGCGGATTGCCTGCGCCAATGCCTGTGCGGAGCGCACACTTTTCTCCGCCACAGCGCGAATTACCTGGGGTTGTTCGTGTATTTCAAGATGCATGTGGTGTTGTTCTGCCATGGTGCTGCTCCTCCGCTCTTATTAGAAACCGTCCCACGCCCAGTATATCGCGGGCTGACGGGGAAACATCACGTTCAGCAGGGCGCGCGTCTGCGAGGGAACAGGTTCGGGAAGTTCCTCCGCGCCGACCAGCCCGAAAACCAGGCCCAGAAACTGTGCCTGCGTTATTGCCACTTCGGGCAGGGCGTTTGCATCCCGCGTCACCTCATCGCCCGACGCCCTCAAACCTATCGTGCCCGAAGGCAGGCGGAGCCGCACCGTACCCTTAGCACCGACTGCCTGTATGCGCCGGGATAACTCGGGCAGGAGTTTGTTAACCAGCGGCTGCAGACGTATCACGCGCACCATCGGCAGGTACTCGTGCCACGTAAAACGATGGAACAGGTTGCGTACAAAGCCCATCAGTGCAGGGTCGCGAGGAATGTGCAGACGCGCCTGGGTCACCTGGCGTTCCGCAGCCAATCGCGTGGCGTGCAGCATGAGTGCAAACACACACTCACTGTATGCCGGCAGCCAGCCCACTTCCGTGACCGAGAGGCTTTCGCCTATCGAGGCAACAATATATCCCACCACTTTGCCAGCAGCCTCTGCCACGTAGACATCCGGCGGCGTGCGTTCTTCCCACCCTGTCCACCCGCGCAGGTAGGCAGGGGAACGCACTACGGTGAAGCTGCGTCCCGCATTACACTGCTCATAACACGCGCACAACGCCTCGAGGTCAGCGTCGGCAAGCGGACGGATACGGTATCCGCCTTCGGGGAGAGGAAGCTCGGGGCGGATTTCGGCGTGCATCACCTTTACAGGCAGATTCTCCCATCCCAAACGTGCATAGAAACCGTGAATGCCCGTGAACAGCATCGAAAAATCGAAGCCGTCGTTCTCCATCACGGTGATGGCATCGCGCAGCAGCTGACTGGAATACCCCTTCGAACGGTAGGCAGGGACCGTCCCCACGTTAGCGATGCCGCCCAGTGTCAACGTCGCCTGCCCAACGCGCACCTCTCGCCGCACAATCTGCACCGCCGAAACCATCCGGTTGCCCTCGAAGGCGCAACGCGTGTATTCGGGATGGAACCAGGGGTCGCCCGTAAAATACTTGCGGAAATACTCACGTGGGGTGTCCGAGAAAGCGGCATCCCAAACGTCCAGGCATGCCTCGAATTCATCGGGATGAATCGCTCGGAACGTCACTTCCATGGGCTCAGCTCCAGATGCATGGCTGCGCGTACTTCTTTCATTGTTTCGCTGGCAACCGCACGTGCTTTCTCCGCTCCCTCCTTCAGGATGCGCTCCAGCTCGCCCGCTTTAGCCAGCAGTTCCTGTCTCCGGTGACGCAGGGGGTCCAGCGCGGTATTCAGGTTGCTCGCCAGTTGCATCTTGCAATCCACACAACCCCTCTGTCCGGCGCGGCATTCGCTCTCGATGGTCTGTATCTCTGACTGGCTGTATATCTGGTGCAGGGCGAAGACCACGCACCCTTCGGGGTGACCGGGGTCGTTCTTGCGAATCTTCTGGGGGTCGGTAAAAGCCTGCCTTACTTTTTGCGTTACAGTCTGCGCATCGTCAGAGAGGTAGATGGCGTTATCGTACGACTTGCTCATCTTGCGCCCGTCCAGTCCGGGCACACGCGCGGCTGGCGTCAATATCGCCTGAGGTTCGGGAAATACTTCGCCATAGAGATAGTTAAAGCGTCGGGCGACTTCCCGCGTCAGCTCCAGATGGGGCAGCTGGTCTTCGCCCACAGGCACCACTTGCGCCTTGTAGATGAGGATGTCCGCCGCCTGCAGCACCGGGTAGCCCAGCAAGCCATAGGAGACAGACTCCAGCTGCAGGTTCTCGCGCTTCTCCTTGTAGGTGGGAACTCGTTCCAGCCAGCCAAGGGGGGTAATCATCGAGAAGAGCAGGTGCAGTTCGGCGTGCTCTTTGACGTGAGACTGCACGAAGATGGCGCACTTTTCGGGGTCCAGTCCCGCGGCGATATAGTCGATCGCCACTTCGCGCACGTTATGCGGTATCTCTTCGGTGCGCTCGGCGAGTGTTGTCAGCGCGTGCCAGTCTACAATGCAGAAATAGGAATCATACTGGTGCTGCAGCTGCACCCAGTTGCGCAGCGCGCCCTCCAGATTGCCCAGATGCAAAACGCCGGTCGGCTGCATTCCGCTGAGAAGGCGGGGTCTGGACATCAAGCGTGCTACCTCCCGAGAAACAAGTTCATCACACGCATTATAACGGAATGACAGGGGGGTATGCAAGGGCAGGTCGGAGAGCGGTTTTTTTGAGGGAATTTCTGGAAAATCGGTGGGAGATCTCTGAGGGTGTTCGAAATTACCTTTGCTTGGGCTCAACCGACCCACATTGCCAACACCACACAATAAAAATCATCCGAACCACCTCCCACCCGCAACCACTGCACCAAGTTCCACAACACCAACATCTC